>VAPK010214710.1_pt1 | contig 84463 bp, 94 predicted proteins | sample 3395031 | NCBI WGS metagenome assembly VAPK01 (sample SAMN08290443, study PRJNA428436) | hydrothermal vent metagenome | isolation source: Deep-sea hydrothermal vent chimney 1 | place: Pacific Ocean: Juan De Fuca Ridge
GGATCCCCACGAAATTATGCATAACTAACACTCATATTCATTATTAATAAATTTCCTCAATGTGGTATTTATTTTCGTGTTAGTAAGCTTGCAGCAGAAAAAAGAATTTGCCAACCTAAATAAATGTTGGATAAAACATCTCGGTGCTTAACGGTATTGGCCTGAAATTGATAATGGCGTTTATTTTCTTTCGCACACTGGCCGATGAACCATAATCCGATGCTGGCAATATAAACAATGAGTAATAATATATTTAACCGTTCAATATTTCGAGTGCCCGTATCATTTAAGCTAAAACCTACCCGTTGGTTTTTAGTGTCACGAAAACTGTTTTCTATTTGTGTACGTTTGCCATACAGTTTAATAATGGTATTTGCAGGGCTGTTCATTGATGATGCAATCAACCAGGGTTCTCGTCCACGTTTAGCGCACTTTAAACTGGTTGACTGTCGGCATACCTTGCCGAGTAATGTCTTCTTTTTACGCCCTTTGGGATCTTTTTTGTAAAGGTAAAAATAACAGCTTAAAGGCTTTGATCTAGCAAGAAGTACTTGCCCCAGTTGTTTTGCTTTGCCTGTCGCTTTTGCATGGAGTGACGTTATACGCTGCCAGCAGGTTGTATTTTCTTCTTGATAAAGTGTGTTATGTCGCACTCGACCTATCCAGTGCCAGTGATGTTTTTCTACTAGATTAAACCAACTGTTTCGAAAACCCGCATCCGTAATCAATACAGGCTGGCAGTGTGAGGGTAAAATATTTTCAAGCGTATTTAAAAATGCTTTATGGACTTTAACATTGGTGTTTTTAGAATCTGGATGACATTCTTCGTACAAGGTAATAGCTCGACCCTTACTTGCAAGCGAGGCGCGCAGAAAATAATAATAACTGTCTTCGGCAAGTGGCGACCAATCAACGATAATGGTGGGCGTTTTCCGTTTTTCGATTAACCATCTCGATAATTTCTTGTAGATTTTGATTCGTTCTTGTTGTAAATATTTATTTCCTAAAAGGCGACCAACTTTTTTGATTTTATGTTTTATTTTGGCTGCTGAAGATAATCGGCCGACCCAGTCCCGTTAATGTCACATATTGTGTTTGCATGGCGGTCTCGACAATGTCGAACAAACTGGCTAATCTTTTTTATGAATTGAAGCGATTTTTTGAAGTTGTTTATGTAATAATTTTACAACATGCATGGTGACATCCTTTGTGGTGTTTTTTATGGTTTGGTTGCTTTAAATAAGATCACAATTCACCACGCATGTTTAACTTAATTTAGTATTTTTTTGTTTTGCTTCACTTTTTTATGAATGTTTGTGGGGATTCGTCAGGGCCTGACCCTCTGGTCTCTGCTAAATGGCGAAGTTTGTATAGAAATCGGCAATGAAAAAAAAGGGGCATTTATACTAGCTTCTAAATTGTAAATTAAATAAATCTATCCCTTCCTTCATTGTTACTTTGTTATTGTTTATGCTAATAAATAATCCCTCCATCCTCTTTTACCCTATATGCCTGAATTAGCAAACCACCTACAGTGCTCATGATTACCTTGAGTTAACCAGACAGCCATTAATATTGGCTCATTAACTTTATCGAAGATTCTTTGTGTTGTTAACTTGTCTTTCGCCAGACATGCATAATAAGCAAATTTTTGAATATTATACTGAGCAGGATAGTCTTCTATTATATTCTCAAAACCATTGCGCATTTTCTCCCAATTTACATGAGATTCGCTAAATAACTTCCCATGATAGTTCTCGTAATCAGCATACCAATAAATTCTCGCATACATGCTCATGCGATCTTTTTGGCTTGTTCTTTGTACAGACTTTAATGCAAACTCTTCTATATGGGCATCATCACCATACCATTTCGGTGTTAAATAAAGCACTGTCGTAAAATACAATTCATAATAATACGGAAATTTATTTAAACCTTCATTAGCAACACTCATTACCCTGTTAATGTCTCTCTCAAAAGCAGTCATAATTCTAACGCTGACTTCATACCATGATGGATCGACATCAGCTTTCTGTTTCACGCTCAACAAATAGCGATACGTTTCCCTTGCTTTTTCTTTGAATAGACTCATGTTTTGCTCTGATACTTTATACCCATAATCAGTACCTCTGATATTCCACGCCACATGTGTTAAAATAATTCCCTTTGCTACATAGGCGGATGGTGAGTTTGGGCTGGATGCCACCCACCTATCCACTTTCCCTAAAAGCATTCCGTAATCAGGCCTGTAATTATTCCTTGCCCTAGCGATGCCGTCTATTCCCCTATAAAATATTGACAACTTCCAAAGGCCACTCGACGTTCGATCTCCACTCTCCCTATAATCAGTTGAAATCTTATCAAGCTCATCAAAATTTTCTTGCATAAACAAATCGACGGTTTCTTTTTTAATTTCATCACGAATCTGAAGCTCTGGTGAACTGCTATTAAAGAAACTTGTGTTTAAAACATATAAGAGTGCCGCTACAGTGAGCAATACAACAGGATAAAAAACTGAAAAGCTTTGCTTGTTTGTTCGATTATTCATAATTTTTTACTCATAAACTGTTGGCTACAAATATAAATCATTTTCACTGCGCCGAAGCCTTTTATTCCAAGTTAACGAGAATTGTAAGACTTGACCCTGACGGATCCCCACAAATTATGCCCGTTCCCTTTGCTCTCGGTTAATTCCAGTTTAATTCTAGCATTGTGTGTAATCAAGAAACTTGACAGTAGTATCAATAATGCTACTATTTTATAGTTAGCGGGATAGCTAAAATTCTAAAGGAAATGGAAACAAGCCCAAAAGGAGCACGTTTTAATAATCTTCAGAAGGTTTGCACATATTATTTCGGGAAATCACGTCAAAGTGGTAGTAGCCACTGCATCTATAAAATACCTTGGCTAGGTGATCCACGTGTAAACATTCAAAATCATAAAGGAAAAGCTAAACCTTACCAAGTTAAGCAAGTACTACTTGCCATTGAAAAAGTCGAGGTGCATCATGGTTCTTGAAAGTGATAAATATACTTATCGTGTTTTGTGGTCAGATGAAGATGAGGAATTTATTGGGTTGTGTGCAGAATTCCCAAGCCTTAGTTGGCTTGCGACTACAGCAGAAAAAGCATTAAAAGGTATTCGCTCAGTTGTAAAAGATTGTGTTACTGACATGAGTAAAAGCAAAAAAGAATTACCCATACCTTTATCAGCACGAAAGTATAGTGGTAAATTTATGGTACGTGTTCCCCCCGAGGTTCATCGTCATCTTGCAATAGAGGCTGCCGAGTCTGGGGTAAGTTTAAATCGTATCGTTAGTGCAAAACTTGCACACTAAATTATACAAGATGTTAAAGTTCGCTCACTTTGTGCTCGCCCGACAACCAACCACTCGCTTTGCTCGCGGCATAACATAACGTTAGGAAGCGTTCATCGAGTCGAACCAAGTTAACTAATTAATTTTTTTAAGCTTATATACAGGCTTAAAACAACTATTTTATAAACAAAATGGATATTCTAAGAACATAATTATGGTTTCCCGACAAGCGCGTAAAAAAGACGAACAATACTTGATTCAGGCAAAACAACGCTACGACAAACAACGTCAGCGTAATGTGATGGCAAAGCCGGGTGTGCATGAGTTTGTGGTGGTGCTGGATAATTTGAAAGGTGGTTATAACGTGCCTAAGATTTTCCGTTCGGCGGAGGCATTTGGGGCGCATTCGGTTCATCTGGTTAATGTGGACTGGTTTGATCCGGCTCCGGCTAAGGGTAGTTTCAGAAAAGTACCGGCTAAGTTTTATGATACGTTTTCAGCCTGTTATAATGTGCTGGCTGAGCAGGGTTATACCTTATATATGTTAGCTGCTGCATCGGATGAGGATGTGGTTTCATCAATCAGTTATGATGTGGCATTAGGAACCAAGTCCGCTTTTATTTTAGGACATGAGGCTTACGGGCATTCGTTTGAAATGGCTGGTTTTCCATTAGTTAAAAAACTTTCCATTCCTCATTTTGGTTCGGTGGAAAGTTTGAATGTGAGTATTGCGGCATCCATTGTGATGTATGAGTATGTCCGGCAGCATAATGCGGAGAGTAAATAAAATATTGTCATTGCGAGCGATAGCGCGGCAATCTTAATGATAAATGGTATAACGTTACAAGATTGCCGCGCTATCGCTTGCAATGACGGACTCTTTAAAATTATAAATTAAGATTCAGGAAAGTGTATGTTTGATGTAAATGAATATTTTGACGGCAAGGTTAAGTCCATTGCTTTTAAGTCGGGTGACGATGCGGCAACCATCGGTGTGATGGCGGTGGGTGAATATGAATTTGGTACTAGCTCGATTGAGCATATGACGTTGGTCAGTGGTGCGATGACGGTAAAGTTACCGGGTGCATCAGGTTGGCAAACTATCGCGGTGAATGAAACGTTTATTGTTGACGCGAATACGTCTTTTTTAGTTAAGATTTCAGAGCAGGCATCTTACCTTTGTATTTATAAATAATGTGATATGCAATTAAAATGAAACCAATATTACTATTTATTATATTTACTATCTCAACCCCTGTTTTTTCGGCTCAAAACATTATAGGCAAGTTCTCTACTGTTAGTGAATCTGAATGTAATAGTGAAATTCATTTTTTAAAAAATGGAGAGGGTGTTTTTATAGATGCTTGTCACAGAGAAGATGGATCACTTATTGGTGATATTAAAAAGAGTACTATCTCATGGCAGATAAAAAATAAAGAACTCATTGTAAAAATAAATGGTATTAGTGAAACATTCACATATCATGATAAATTATCATGTGTTTATTTTGGCGAAAATGGTCATTCAAATAGTCTTGTTGGTTTTGACTTATATTTTTGGAAAACTCCGATTAAATGCAAATAACATATAAAAATTGTTTAAATCGCTATAGCGATTTCTATGATAGTAGCTATTAATAATGCAAGAATTTAAACTTGATGGCCGTGAGTATATTGAGCTGAATAACTTATTAAAGGTGGTTGGCCTAGTTTCGAGTGGTGGCTTGGCCAAAACTCTGATTGCGGATGGTTTAGTGTTTGTGGATGGTCATGTTGAATTGCGCAAGCGTTGTAAAATTCGTGACGGGCAGGTTGTTGAGTTTCAGAGTGAAAAAATTAAGGTTGTTGTATAAGTGTTAAACGTAGTAACGGTTATTTTTATTTTATTATTCATGTCAAGTTGTGCGGTGGTGCCGGTTACCCGGCCTCATTCTGTGCGTGATAGTGCCTGCGGCCTTTCAACCCATGAATGGAATCTGGATTTGGTTAAGATGGGTGGGTATTCGGCAAATTGTGATTCACCGGAGTGTGTTGTATCCGTGGGGTTGGTTGCTGTTGCTACGATAGGCATTACTGCAATTGTATCTGGCTCGATTGTTATCGTTGGTAATGCGGTACATTGGATTGAACAGCAAGGTAGTTGTGATGCTGATAAATTGGAACAGGGGGTTGAAGAAATCAATACACCACTTATTCAGCATGGCGGTAAGCCTATTAAAACGAAGCAGGCATTAGAAAAAGAATTAGAGGACTTGTAGTGCGGAGTATAAATCTTCTCTTTTTTAGTTTATGGTTTTTCTCATTTAACACACAGGCAGAAGATGTAAAGGTTGATGCTTCTGCTAGCCCTGTTGTTGTTACGTCGGACAGTGTTAAAAAAGATCAGAGTGTTATTTCTATTTGGGCATCAAATATTGAGCTTGGTTTTGTACAAACAACGGGTAACACAGAAACAGAATCGTTAAATTTTAGGTTTGCCATTGATAATAAACGCCAGAATTGGGAGCATTCGTTAAAACTGGCATCGGTTAAAAATTCAGATAATATGGGCACAACAGCCGAACGTTATTTTATTGCGCTTAAATCAGAATATAAATTAAATATGTTCTCGTATTTGTTTGGCCGTGTGCAGTATGAGGACGATCGGTTTAGTGGTTATAACTATCAGGCCAGTGAAGTGGTGGGCTATGGGCGAAAGCTATTAAATAAAGAAAATATAAAATTTAATACCGAAATCGGTATTGGTATACGACAAAATAGCTTTGAAAGTGGTTTAATGCAAACTGAAAATATTGTGGTGATAGCCGGTGATTTGGGTTGGACTATTAGCGAATCTGCTTTATTAAAGGAAGATTTAACGATTGATATTGGTGAATATCGAACAATAAGCAAGTCGGTGACCGGCTTACAGACAAAAATTAATAGTTCTTTATCTTCAAAAATTTCATATACTGTTAGGCACGCATCTGAAGTGCCTACGGGAACTAAAAAAACAGATACTGAATTAGCGATAACATTAGTTTACACCTTTAATTAGAAAGGAAAAATTATGCCGCATCATGAATCAAAAAAATGTCCACGTTGTCAGGCAAGCTTTGAATGTAAAGTAGGTTCAATACTGGAATGTCAATGCTCTACGGTTTTTTTGTCTGTTTCTGAACGAGATTATGTGGTTGCCCGTTATGATGACTGTTTATGTGTTGGCTGTTTGGTAGAAATGCAAACAGAATTCAGTATTCTAAGTCACAATAAAAAAATACAGCAATTTCTGCGGCATTAAAAATTAATTTTAAGTAAAGGCAATGGTAATGGAAGGTAAAAAATTTGAATTAGTCAGTTTTTCGTTATGCCCGTATGTGCAACGCGCTCGTGCCATTTTGATTGAAAAAAATATAGAGCATGACATTAAATTTATCGATCTTGATAGCCCTCCCGAATGGTTTTTTGACATATCTCCCATGGAAAAAGTACCAGTGTTATTGGTGGATGGGAAACCTCTGTTTGAGTCGATGGTTATTTGCGAATATCTGGATGAAATTACGGAAGGTTCATTGCATCCGATGGATCCTTTTAAAAAGGCAGAAAACCGTGCATGGATTGAGTATGGTAATTCTATTTTAAGTTCAACCTACGATCTTTTTATAACCAGCGATGAAAAGAATTTTAAACGGCTTACGGCAACTTTAGATGAAAAATTTGATACTCTGGAAGATGATTGTTTAAAAGGAACCCCTTTTTTTAACGGTGATAAATTTTCAATAATTGATGCAGTTTATGCCCCTGTTTTTAGGTTCCATGTGGCTCTTGCTAAATACCATGATTTTGGTTTTTTTGATGACCGTCCTCGTTTAAGTTTATGGCGGGATACGCTGTTGTCTTATAAGGCTGTTATCAAGAGCGTGCCTGATAATTATGCAGACGAACTGGATGCCTATTTACGAAAACAAGATTCAGTTTTTTCTTCAAAAATGAAAACTTAGTATGATATTGCTCTAAATGCGTCAATATAAAACACAATACTGGTCATTGAATATCCCAACGCTATGGGATGCAGAGTTTGAAGATGAAACGGATATTATTTATGATCAGGCTGGTATTGGTGAGTTGGTTATTAGCACTTTATACCAAGACGAAGGTATTTCCGATGAGCAGCTCGAAGCAATGGCCAGTGAGCATGTTGACTCCGATGCCATCATCGACGATGTTGTTTTAGGTGACCTTAGTGGTATTACGGTTAGTTTTGAACAAGGTGATGAATATTGGTCTGAATGGTATTTGCGGTCAGAAAAGTTATTACTTTTTATAACGTATAATTGTGATTTAAAAAATGCTGACGTGGATGAAGATGTGGTTGAATCTATTCTTGAATCTCTGCGGGTAGTGCTTGAAGAAACAACATAATACGATTCATTTATTGTTGTATATGGATGAACTTCTATCTAAAAATGAATGTCTCAATTAAACGAGTAAGAGCATTTTTATGAAAAAATTCTTTGTATTATTCCTCATTATTTTTTTTCTGGCAGGCTGTGCAACGCCAGGGCTTGAAACCAGTCGTGTGAATAAAAATTTAACACATGCGATGGCGTTAGAGCTTTTTGATAATATGCGAGGCCAGTACGCTTTATGGGGGGGTATTATATTGTCGGGTAAAAATTTGGCAAAAACCACTGAACTCGAAATACTCGCTTATCCTCTGGACGAATATGGAGAACCCATAAAAGATTCGAACTCTTTTGGACGTTTTATTGCAGTTAAACAAGGCTATCTTGAGTTGGGTGAATACGCCAAAGGCCGTACCGTAACGGTGGTTGGGCAGTTAACAGCGAAACATGAAGGCCTAGTGGGTAAAAGTAAATATATTTATCCGATTCTGGACGTGCAGCAGATCAAAATTTGGCCCAAAGAGCCTAAATATTACTATAATGATTCTGATGTCCGTTTCCATTTTGGTGTGGGTATTTTCCATACTTATTAATTTCTTTGGCACTGATTTTATTCGGCTAAATAAAGTGTGGTTACACATATGGTAAGAGGTTTTTTTAGATCGATAACTCATTGATTATAATAAGTAATCTAGCACTTACCTAGAGTAATAACTATATAAGAAATACTTAATATAAAAATAGTAAAAAGCATGTTTGAATAGAGCTTTATTCACTAGGACGTTTATACCCATGAGCCAAAATAAATCAGACAATGTTCACGCAGAAACACAAGCTATTCGTGAAATAAGAATAAGCCCGGTTGTACCAACAGAGTCTGTTTTAGTGGCCACGGCGCGTGGTATGCGCCCTAAAAAGAAAGAAGAGCGCATTGAACGCGATACGCGTAAACATGTCGAAACTTGCCCCTTTTGTCGTGGTAATGAAGAGATGACTCCCCCGGCCTTAATGACAACGCCAGATAAAACTAATTGGGATATTCGTATCGTCGAAAATTTATTTGCGATACTTGGTGATGATGAGAAACGTTCTAATCTAGTGATGGGGTTACAGCAAACCATTGATGGCTATGGCCGACATGAAGTGATCATTGACCATAGTGAACATGGCATTGCTATTTTTGATATGTCGCCATCGCATATTACCGAAGTCTTTAAAGCCTACCGAAATCGAATGCTCGATTTGTACGAAGCCGATGCACGCATCCGTTATGTACTCGTTTTTAAAAATTTTGGTCCGGCAGCCGGTGCAAGCATTGCACACACACATAGCCAATTAATCGCAATGCCGATTATTCCTGAAAATGTGCATTCAGAAATGCATCATTCAAAAGAATATTATAAAAAACATCATCAATGTATTTTCTGTAGTTTGATTGATGAAGCATTAACTTTTGAAGCCACCATTTATGATCGTGACTCGGGTGAAATTCGGCGTAAAGTGGATATTGGGCAATACATTATTGAACGTACTGAACACTTTATTGCGATTAAACCCTTCGCCAGTCGCTATGAATGGGAAGTACATATTTTTCCATTAAAACATCAGGCTGATTTTATTGATTGCAGCGATGAATATATGCAGGATTTTGCTGGTTTATTGCAACGCACCATGAAACGACTGGACAGCGTTTTAGAAGGCGTGCAGTATAATTACTTTATGCACACCTTGCCGCACGCTGATGAATACCATAAAAACAGTGATAGCTATCATTGGCACTTGGAGATTACTCCGAGAACCAGTATCCCGACAGGTTTTGAATTAGGTTCCGGATTGTTTGTTAATACCATTAGTCCTGAAGAAGCTGCGCAGCAGTTACGGGATATTGAACTTTAAAACAATATTTTTAATGAACGCTATTAATAAATTATTAGCTAAAAACACCGCTTAATATTTAATTGACCAAATTCTTGTGCTATACCTGCATAAGCGAAACACATAATACTTGTGTATAAGGGGTTAATTATGAACGAACGGCGTTCAAGTATCCGGCATTTGATCCATTTAAATGTATACTTATATCACGATGAATTTGGACTTATGAGCGGTAAAATAAGTGACGTTTCTAGTGGAGGAATGCTAGTTGAAATTTCTCATACCAGCCTTTTAAATAATAAACTAAGTGATGAAACACTATATGTCAGACCGGCTAATATGGATGTGATATTTGACATGCAGTGTTTAAGAGTGAGTTCACATGCGATTAGTTTACAATTTATTTCATAATTTTTATTAAAGACAAAATTCAGCTAATAACATAGATTATTCTTTAAAAATCGCACATACTTGATTAAATTCATAAGAAAAAGCCAGTTATATGGACGAGCGTAGAAAGTATCGCCGAAAAGTCGTCAACGCACGAGTTCGAGTTTTTCACTCCAAATTTGGTTCTTTGGATACGCGCACGCGTGACATATCCGATGGTGGTGTGTTAATCCTTGCTTGTGATGAGTTACCGGGTTTATTGGTTAATGATGAAGTTCAACTTATCTTTTTAGATTCGGGTCGTGTCGATGTTGTTTTTAATATGGACATTGTTCGGCATACGGATACAGGTCTTGGGTTAAAGTTTATTAACTACGAAAAAGACGGTGAAGTCTACTCCATTAATAATTTACGAGAAATTTGGGAAAAACAAAAATAAAAGTATTTTTTGCGTATTCATTCGCGCATCCTTATGATTTTTGTGTTAAATTTTATTAAATTTTAATAACTTAACAGATAAAATTATGAGATTTAGTGTTAAGGAACGACGAGATTCCCCTCGCAAACGTGTGATTTCCTCCGTTCGCATCAGTCACCAATTATTTGGTGAAGTTGATGGTCGTTCAAGAGATATTTCTGATGCTGGTTTGTATGTTGTTGCTCAAAACCTACCTAACTTACCGAAAGGAGCGCACGTTAGTTTGCAACTAATGGACTCCAGTAATCCCTTTATTTTTTTTAATACCCGAGTTGTTCGCATGAGTAATAATGGCATCGGTTTAGCTATCGTGGATTATGAGGTTGACGGTGAACGGTTTGGGTTGGAAGAATTAAGACGGCAATGGATGATTGCCTATCCTAATTATAATATACAAATTTAAATACTTTTTATTATATTTAAGTTGGCTTAAGTCGTAATGCAAACCCTTCAGCTTATCATCCCGCGTGACTTTACTTTTTTCTAACCCTGCAAGTTATTAACAAATACTTTGTATCCGTTAACGGACAATTTTACGAGAAGTGAAATATTAATACGCATTTAATCAATAAAAAGGACTTAGATTTGAATATGCAAAATAAAAGACAGGAAATGAGAATAGCGTGCAATAAGTCGGTACAGGTACTGATGGCAAATAATACATCTTTATTGATGACGGTATTAAATTATTCGATGAATGGGGTTGGTATTAGTGGCTCGATTTATCAACAAATCCCGCATGTTGGAGAACAACTGAATGTAAGTTTTATTTTGAATACAATGAGTTCTCGGCAGGTAGATATTAATGGTGTTGTAAAATATATTAATTTAGAGGGCGGGGTTTACTATTTGGGGGTAGGTTCTATAATGGCCTGACACTAATAATAACAGAGGGAGAGGACAATGAAAAAGAAATTTATGTTATACAGTTTATTGCTCGCGGTGGTATTTGTAGCTGGTTGTGGTAGCCAAAAAATTAGGCCGGAAGCGCAAGTTGATAAAACACCAATTTATATGGGTAACTATGTACCCTTTAAGAAAGGCCTTTTTGTCCGCCAAGCAGTACGAAAAGAGTGCGGCTTGGATAAAAAGTTAGCAACGCAAATTAATGATTATGCGACTAATTATTATTTAAATATGGTCAAAGGTGGTAAAGCCAAAAAATCTGAGCGTGTTTTAAAAGTTGAAATTGTTAGAGTGGATGGTGCCGGTGGTGGAGCATGGTCAGGTGCCAAGATGGTGACAATTGAAGGTAAGCTAATGAACAAAGGCAAAATTGTTGGTACTTTTAGAGGACGTCGCAGTTCAGGTGGTGGTGCCTTTGCCGGTTTTAAAGGAACCTGCTCAATATTAGGGCGCTGTGTAAAGGCATTAGGGAAAGACGTCGCACTTTGGTTACAAAAGCCTGTTATGGGTGCAACAATTGGAGAATAATATCAGGGTCACTGAAAATTATCACGTAGAATAAGAAAAGGGGTGTCAAAGCCCCTTTTTTTATGTCTAAAATAATGTTATTAAATTTTGTATTCTGCTTGCGTAAAAATGAAACAGGTTAGTATTTTTTGCTTTTTAAGTTGGATGTTTATCATCAATATAAACACGTTATGTTTTGCTGCTGAAAATAATATTGTTCCACCTAAATTTATTACGCTGCCTGATGGTAGTTTATATTCAGGTGATTTGAAATATGAAGTAATCAGAGAAGGAATGGGTACGAATAAATGGCCCAATGGCGATCGTTATACCGGTGAATGGTTGAATGATATGCCTCACGGCAAAGGTTTTATGCAGCGCAAGAATAAGGAAGAATACCGAGGGTTATTTTCATTTGGGCAATACAGTGGTTTGGGTGATCTTAAAACGATAAACAAAGAACGTTATATTGGTATTTTCAGGTTTAATTCTTTAGACGGCTTAGGTATTTTAATTACTGCAAATAAAGAATATTACTTGGGTGAATTTTCGAAAAATAAACGGCATGGTCGTTTTTTATATTTTTCAAGTTTAACGGCTTCGCCTAAATATCAGATATGGTTTAACGATGAATTAGATAAAGATATTGACAAAGAAGATATTGTTGAACAGAAATTAATTTCACAAATGGTACAAAGTTTTATTTTGGTGGGGAAAAAGCGTTTAGAAGAGCGTAGAAAAAATACACATTATCAAATGCGGGGTCGTGTTAGAAAAATTGTAAGCGATGTAGATGAAACGCCAGAACATGATTACGGTGATTTAATTATTAATTTATTGAATCTTACTGATTAATAAGGTGTGGACATGAGTAAGGACATAACTCATATTGTTAATAGCCCCTTAAATAAATTATCGGAACAGGAATGGGAAGCACTCTGCGATCATTGTGGACGTTGTTGCCTAATTAAGCTAGAAAACGATCGAACGGATGAAGTCTTTTATACTAATATTATTTGTCGACAGTATGATATTGAAAAAGGACGATGTGGCAGTTATTCTACACGACAGCAATCGGTTCCCGGATGTATTGTTATTCGACAATTTGGAAGCGATATTTATTCCCAGTTACCTGAAACTTGTGCGTATCGTTTACGCTATCATAATAAGCCGTTACCTGAATGGCATCCTTTACTGATTGGGCACACTGAGAAAATGCAACAAATGGGGATCTATGTAAACCAGAGAGTTGTTTCAGAACAAAGTATTCATGAAGAACAATTTGAAGAACATATTATTGACGATATTTTGTGAGCAATCCATTATAATAAATCGTATGAAAATATTTATTCAACTCATTCTAATAATAAGTATTGCCGTATCTTTAAACGCTTGTGTTACGAATGGCCCACGGTTATCCGATGCAGAAACTAAAACACCACTTGATAAAATTCACCCAAAAGTACGGAAATATGTCGAGCAACTTTATTCCCAAGACGCGGTAGATCGAGCTTGGGCTATTTATAATATTGGTAAACTGCATGATGATGCAGCCAATGTTGTTCCGTTCCTTGTTGCAATGTTAGGTGATACTGATATTGCCGTTATGACTCGTTATATAGGTAAAGATTATACTTCTGGCACAACAACAACTCCGGCCGATGAAGCGGTTAAAACTATTGCAAAAATTGGTAGCATTGCAGTTAAACCCTTATTAAAGGCACTCAAAGACAGTAATCAGGAAGTGGTCTTAAAGGCAATAAAAACATTAGGGTTGATTAATAGCAGTGAATCTATAAAACCTCTGATTGCTTTTATCAGTAATAAAGATAAACGTATTCGTTTGGAAGCAGCAAATAGTTTAAGCCGGTTTAGAAATCCTTGGGTTGCGGAGTACTTGTTAGGTAGCTTAAAAAATAAAGATCCTAAAATACGTTCAACCGCATTATATGCACTAGGCAAGCTCAAAAATCCAGTAACGGTTCCTTCTTTATTATTGTTATTAAAAGAGAAGAATCCAGAAATTCGTTTACAGGTATTGTACCTGTTAAGTCATTTTAGAGATGAGCGGGTTATTAAACCTTTATTAAATCAATTACACGTTACAGATGCGAACTACCGTTTAGAGGTTATCTCGGCACTGGGTAATATTCGTGATTATAGAGTGATAGAAGCCTTAATTGGTTTATTACAGAATCAGAATAAAAAGATACGACGCACAGCGGCTGATTCACTCGCACAGATAGCCGATGTTTCTTTAGGCGTAGATTATGATCAGTGGAAACGTTGGTGGACAAACAAATTACAACGTTCCCGCCGCCGATAAATACGGTTCTATTATGAATATATCTATTTTGATAACCAATTTATTTCTTTTGCCGTTTGCAAACCTATTACTACACGGTACAAATTGTTAGGAAAGATAGCTTCATTCTCACTAATAGGAATTCTCCCAGCCATAATTTCAGCCTGTTTCTGTGGGTAGAGTGGTTGGCTCTTCGGGTTTGCAAAACCCAACGGGAAGGCTGGGTAGCCGGTTGCTAAGTCATATTTATCCAGCGCACCTAATGTATGCAAAAATTCGTGTGCAATAATAATATTATTTTTCCGTGTATATTTTCGGCCCGCATAAGCGTGAACAACACCAATGTGGCCTTTCTCTAAACCTAGAGAGTGTGAAAGTTTTTTATGTTTATCGGGGTTATAGTAAACCACGTAGATCTGAATATCAGGAGATGGACCTGTGTCTGTATCATGAGCAAATGCCCAATAACGTAATTTTAAACTCCAGAACATAACATCAATTATTGAGCGTGATGCGGGTGGCTGGGGAGGCTGATCAAAAACTTGTGCTGCCACATGAATGATGACTGGATTTTTAATGGGTATTTTATAATACTCAGCTTCTTCTGCCATAAATGTTTCAATATCATGAAAATCATTCTTTTTAAGGCTCTTAATATAACGTTTACTGTTGAGACTCCCATCACCATTGATTGGATATATGGTCACCCATAAAGGAGTGTCCCAATCCGTTGCGCGGAGTTGGCTGAGGTAAGTGGATGCAGCAACAATAATCAATATGGTGACTAAAATAAAGATGCGTAACGCTTTAAACATTTTTAATCCGTTTCATTAATTTTTTAAATACAGAGGTTACTACTATACTTTGATATTAGAATATTTTATGAACATTAACATGTTATTTGGTTTAGGTTAAACTGTTATTGAATATAAAAGTATTATAGATTCATTTTATCCCTACTGTGTAAGTTCTTTCAGAAATTTTTACGCGTTGAACTATACTTAAAGATAAATAGTTTCTTGATAAAAAATATGGAGGTGATAATTATGATTCGCCGTATGTATTTCATGATTCCAAATGTAAGTCTGGCAAAAACTATTCATAATGAGCTTTTATTGTCACGCGTTGCTGAAAGTAAAATGTATGTGATAGCAAGAGAAGATGTCAATCTGGATGATTTACCTGAAGCCAATCTTTTACAAAAAAGTGATATCATTCATTCAATGCAAATGGGGATCCCCCTTGGTGGTTTAACGGGGCTTGCCTTAGGTGCACTTGCAGTTAGCTTGGGAATGGTTTTGCCCGGTTATGAAAGTGTTACGATTATGTTAACCATCTTTGTGGGTTTGTTTGTCGGTATTTTTTCTGCCACATTGATAGCAGTTAATGTATCCAATACCCGACATAACCGTTTCGAGAAAGATCTTTCAGGCGGTAAAATACTTTTTATTGTGGATGTACCGGTTGAAAAAGTAGCTGAAATTAGTGAAATGGTCACTCGACATCATCCTGGAGCAGATATGAAAGGATTGGAACCTAATATTCCCGCTTTCCCATAAGGAATCGATTAAAGTCCAAATAAGAAATCAGCCGAAGCTGGTTTCTTATTTTTAAATTTGAGTGATAGAAAAAACTATCTTTCTGAATTTTATTTTGTCGGAATTTTACTCTGCCGAAATTTAATCTTGCTGGAATTTTATTTTTCTTGGCTACGTCGAATATAATAGCGAGCCCGAGCAACTTTGTTGACGCAATTAGGGTATTTATTAAACTGTTGCTGGATTTTGGCTGCGGCAAGTAATGCTGCTGCTTTTGTCCACTCGACTCGACTGCTGAAACCATTTAATTTTGCTTTTTCAAGTTGAGCATTTGCGCTTGCGAGCCCCGCCCTGCATTGGTTGGCAAGTCTTATATTAGGAACCGTGGTACAACCTGTAAAGATAAAACCGGCTAGGAAAATTAGCATTCCTAATTTCAAAATTGCTTTTCTAGAGATTGACATTATTTTACGACTACCTTAAATTTTGTCTTTTAACAGTATAATAAATAACCATCTGGATCGTGATAGACCAGTTGGCAAAATGAATCTTTATTATAACTAAATTAAATTATCGATACACTTATAGATTATGAAGAGAGAGTCCCTATGCCGTCATTTGATGTGGTTTCAGAAATTAATATGCACGAAGTAACCAATGCGGTTGATCAGGCAAATCGTGAGCTGGCCACCCGTTTTGATTTTAGGGGAGCCAATGCAACGTTTGAGCGTCAGGATGAGGCGATTAATATGACGGCACAAGCCGAATTTCAGTTAAAGCAAATGCTTGATATTCTTCAAAATAAAATGCACAAGCGGGGAATTGATATCTTTTGTTTGGACGTTCAGCCGCATACCCCGTTGGGCAAAGACGTAAAACAATTAGTCAAATTACGTCAGGGGATTGAGCAAGCTGATGCCAAAAAAATGATTAAATTAATAAAGGATGCTAAATTAAAGGTACAAACAGCGATTCAGGGTGAAAAATTACGTATTACGGGAAAGAAACGGGATGACTTACAGGCGGCTATTTCACTTTTAAAAGATGCTAATCTTGAAATTCCGCTTCAATATGAAAATTTCCGAGATTAATAAAACTCTTTCTATATCAATAGATTAAGCTAATATTCTGTAAACTTACGCTAAGTGCTTGATTTTTTTATTCTGTACAGTTTCTAAATATTGAGTATAATTTAGGGCATATTTTAAATGCTTAAATCACATTTAATCTTAAAAGTCGGGCGCCCTTTTTGCTTGCACCTTCCCTGTTAGTCATTAATTGGCTATTGATAGATTCAGAGCACTGATTCAAAGGCATGAATTTAAGAAAATAAAGGGAAGGTTTCTTTTTTTGTTGTGAACGCACTTTTGGCGTTCTGGTGCCTTGCTGTTAGTATTCTATTTGTCTCGACAACTAAAAAATAAAAATAATGCAAGACTCACATGACCTAAGCTTATTGATCCAGTCAAAAGTACCGATTATTTCTTTAGAAACAAAAGAAGAACGTCGTGCGATTGAGCTACTAACATCGGTCACTCGTCAATTATTTATTCCTTTATACCGTTGGAGTATTACCGAAGGCTTGTTACGGTTGGAGGAAGGTTTTTCACCTCAGCGACATAATGCCCAACCTCAGGACGTTTTAGGGCATATTAAAGCCAGTTTGCACCCGGGAGTTTTTATTCTGGCGGACTTTCATCCTTATCTCGCTGACCCTTTGCATGTGCGGTTATTAAAAGACATTGCGATTAGTTATGCCGATGCACCACGCACGCTTGTTTTACTTAGCCATAACCTTTGCATACCTGAAGAGTTGAGTAATTTTAGTGCCGGCTTTCAGCTTAGTATGCCCAATAAGAAACAAATTGCACGGCAAGTAAAAGAAATAGCAAACAGATGGTCGGAGGAGAACAATGGTCGTCGAGTTAAAGCCGATAAGCAGGCTTATGAAATGCTCTTAGGTAACTTAACTGGTTTAACCTTAACAGAAGTGAAACGTTTGGCTCGTAGTGCCATCTACGATGATGGTGCAATTACCGAATCCGATATTCCTGAAGTTTTAAAAGTAAAATATGAACTATTAAATGCAGGTAGCATTTTACAATTTGAGTATAAAACAGAAAAATTCTCAGATGTGGGTGGCTTGAGTGTTGTCAAACAATGGTTAAAACAACGCAAACAAGCTTTTAGTGAAAAAATTCCTGGGCTTAAACCACCCAAAGGAATGTTGTTATTGGGCGTGCAAGGTTGCGGCAAATCACTCGCGGCAAAAGCGGTTGCCGGTATATGGGGTTTGCCCTTATTGCATCTAGACTTTGGTGCCTTGTTTAATAAATACCACGGTGAGACAGAAAAGAATTTACGCAAAGCACTGGATACCGCCGAAGTGATGGCGCCTTGCGTTTTATGGGTGGATGAAATTGAGAAAGGTCTAAGCACCTCTGAAAGTGATGGTGGTACTAGCCAACGAGTCTTAGCCACCTTGTTAACGTGGTTAGCAGAAAAAACCAGTTCAGTTTTTATGGTTGCAACTGCAAATAATATTGATTCACTGCCACCTGAGTTGATCCGTAAAGGGCGTTTTGATGAAATATTTTTTGTTGATTTACCCAAACATGCAGTGCGCATGAGTATTTTTAAGATTCATTTAAAACGACGTATGCTAGACCCGGTATTGTTTAATATAGGTGATTTGGCAAAACAGGCAGAAGGTTTTTCCGGTGCTGAAATCGAACAAGCCATTGTCTCGGCATTTTATACGGCACATGCAAACAATACTGTGGTAAATGACGAAGCTATATTAAAAGCAATATCGCAGACTAAACCGTTATCGGTGATCATGGCTGAACCTATCGAACGCTTGCGACTTTGGGCAAAAGAAAGAACCGTTTCGGCTGATTGAATGATATTAGTTAAATTATTTGATTACGTCTTTCTTCTTAAGGTTTCGGGCCTACGGTCAAAGGAGCATTGGCTGTTTGTGCATATTGTTTCATTGAGCCGTCAAAGACTTTTACATTTTTAAAACCAAGATAACGTAAAGTTAAATATGTCTGTGATGCGCGATGTGCCGAATGGCAATAAAGGATAACGGGTTGTGTTTTTTTACTTAAACCGATTTTCTTAAGTTCATTTTTGATAATACTTTTAGGTTTAAATTTAAAATCATTCTCAAAATCAATCGCATTATCCCAACTCCACAGTTGCGCTCCCGGGATATGCCCACTTCGACGTTGCTTGATATTACCGAGATATTCCTGTTTTGAACGTACATCAATCAGCAGGCTATCTTTTGCGCGTGTTGCAGGTAATACATTCTTGATATTTGCTAAATGGACATCGGATGTTAGTTTTGGAAGCAGGTATTTTGTTTGTTTTTTAGGCTGATACGGTGTTTGAGTGACTGGTTTGCCCTCTAATACCCATTTAACCAGACCACCATCAAGCAGTGACACTCTTTTATGTTTAATACGCTCGAGTTCCCAGAATAAACGGCCGGCATGGAGGCCGCCTGTATCATCATAAACAATAACGTGACTGTTAGGGGATATACCCAGTAAACCAAGTAGTTTGGCAATATTACTTCGCCCAATACTCATGGAAATATCATTCTTAAGTCTTTGATTAAGAACACGGTAAGGCAATTGTATGGCATTTTTAATATGAAAACGCTGATATTGGGTTTCGTCAGACATATCAATAAGAACAATATTGGGATTATCCAGATGTTCTTCTAGCCATTGGGTGGAAACCGTTGCTGGTGACGCATACACAAGAGAATGGAACGAGAGCAGTAGAACAATAAGTGCGCGTAAAAGGTATTTCATTTTGCAATCCAGCTTGAATAGTTAATCCATTATATATAGGCTGATATTTTTAGCAAAGTTTCTAAGAAAGTTAATAATACTATGTCGCAAATAGCGTGCAAATACCACTACGATTTACCTGCACGATGGTCATGCCATTCTTGCCGGATTAATTTCTGTACCAATTGCGTTAAACCGCATCAGGGTGAAATACCGCGTTGTGTTATTTGTGATAAGCCTTTAGTTGTTGTCGGTGCCGAGAATGTGGTATCACCTTTTTGGCATCGCCTGCACTATTTTTTTATGTACCCATTTAACGCGGTTCCCATTGGTGTTTTGATCTTATTGATTACCGTTATTGCAGCCTTTGGGAATACCTTGTTTGGTATTCTTGCGATAGTTTTAAGTATTCTTGTTTTTATGAAATATGCTTATGTTGTATTGGAAGATACATCACATGGTTATTTGTCACCACGGGCATTTTCAATGGAAATGATTACCAAAGATTTAGAACTTCCCTTTAAACATATATTAAATATTTTCTTGATTATTGCACTTAATTATATGGTTTATAATTATAGTTTAAGAACAGAGTCTAAATATTTATTTTATGCAACATTATCGACGACACTCTTTTTCTTACCAACCAGTGTGATGGTGTTGGCTGTTAAACATAGTTTTAGCAGTGCCTTTAATCCAAAGTTACATTTCCACATTGTAAAGAGTATTGGTATTACCTATGTTCTTTTGTATACATTTCTTTTTATGATGTTAAGTTCAGCCACAGCCGCAATTTATTATATTAACCAGATTATTCCTCATAACTTTTATTTGAGCGTTGATATTTTTATAGGTATGTTTTTTTCATTAAGTATATTTAATATGCTGGGTTATGTTTTGTATCAATACCATGAAAAAATTGGTTTTGGTGTTGATGTTGAAGTATCAAGTAGTCAGCTTGAAGCCGATGGTCGTTCACATTTTAAATTAAGAATGCCTGCGATGGTTGATATTGAAATTCTTATTCAGGAAGGTGAGTATACGCGGGCTCGAAAACAACTGGAAAAATTAATTGCATCACAACCCAGTGATATGCATGCCCGAGGGTATTATCAAAAATTATTGCATTTACTAGGTGATACGGAGACTGCAAAAATACATTGTGCTAATTTTGTTGGGCGTTTGATGAATGAGAAAAAAATTACTCTAGCAATGAAGGTCTTTACGGCCTGCCATAAAGAAGACCCGACGATTACTTTAGATAAAGCTTCGCAACGTTTGGAATTGGCATATCTATTTCTTAATAATAGCCAACACCGTTTAGCGATGCATTTGCTTAATAATTTACACAAAGATCACCCTGCGTATTCAGAAATACCTGAAGCTTATTTGGTTGTTGCCAAAATTATGTCGGATCAATTTAGTCAGGACGACAAGGCGATAAAAATACTGCACTTTGTATTAGAACGTTATCCACAGAATAAGGGAATTGAAGCCGTACAGGAGTATCTGAATGTGCTTGAAACCGTGACTCAAACCGGACGTCATTAATAAGCAGTCACTATTCTAGCCTGTTTACTGTCTGGGAAGTTGTTAATAAGCAGGTCTTTATATTGTTGATAGTGTTCTGTACGATTTGATTTTTTAAGGCCATTAATCAGACTGAGTAATAATTCGGGTTGCTTGTCGGTATTGTTATCATGTTTGAGTAAGTAAAGACATATTTTTTCTGCATCATCCAGATAATTATTAGTTGAAAACATGGTTGCTAAATAATAGAGTAGATCTGGAGTGAATTTTGCGGAAGGTTTGGCTGTATCTGAATATTCATTGTAAACATGATGAATTAATTCTTCATAGCCCGATTTTTCGCTGGCTAGTTTAATCAGTTGGTGAGTAAAAACATGATATTGGTCGGTATCAGGATGAATTTTTTCTAAATAGTAAAGTTGTTTAATTACTTCGAAATTATTGGGTTGATTAATCAATAATTCATTCAAAATTTTATGGGCTTTATTAAAATCAAGCTGTGCAACTAATTCAATAGCCTGCTGAAATTTCTTTTTAAAATTGAGCTGTTCTGAATTATCCTGAATGGTTTCCATATGGATCAGTTGAGGGTAACGTTTATAAATTAATCCGAGTAAGGCTCCTGATAATAAGCCACCAATATGGGACAGGTTGCTAACCTGATTAAGAAAAAGATATTGGTTCAACAATTCATAAACTAGCCATACGGGTAACAGCACCAATGCCGGTGCGGTGACATAACCGAAATAAACAATAACGGTATAAAAAAAACGAATTTTTCGCATACCATAAAGTAAGGTATAAAAACCGACTAATCCCGCAATGGCACCTGAGGCACCGACTACCCAGTAGGCTGAATTAGGATCTAATACTATGAGTGTGGCACCAGATGCGATTCCTGAAGCAAGAAATACAAATAAATAAGCACTTCGGCCTATTGCAAGTTCAATGACAAAGCCAAACATAAAAAGAAAAACCATATTAATAATCAAGTGACTGATATCGTCGTGTAGAAAATTGTGGAGTACCAGAGATTTCAGGGTGTATTGATAAGGTTTAAGACCGTATTTATATTTAACAATGCGGTTTAATAAGCGTTTAAATTCGTTGTGTTTTTGTAGCCATATTTTAAATTGTGGTTGCCTAGGCTTGATTATTTTATGTGCATCAAGTTGTGTTAGGAATACACCATCAATAATTATTCTCTTTAAAGCCAAGCGGTAAGCTTGTTGAGGCTGTTGTGCGAGTTTCTGTTTTAATTTGTCAGCGTTTTTTGGTCCTAAGTATTCGATATAAGCAGGTGTTTCAATCTGGGCAAGTCCCGACTGAATATAATATTGAAAAGCAATGGCTTCGTTTTCATTGTCATTATTTTGCCAAGTAAAATAAGCACCGATACAAATCAGAATTAAGACAATGGTCAAAATAGGGGGATTTTGCCATTGTGGCTTTTTCTCAATAGGAATAAACATATTTTTACTTAAATTTAGCCCGGAAAATTCGATTCAGGTGGGTTATCTATTCTTGTTATAATACTGACCTAACTATAGCATTGGGTAGAAATTGAGGGAAATATCCAGTCTAAAAAGTGTTTAAATTAAGTTAAGACTTGTTTGATTTCGCAAAAAATATAATTAATTCTAATAATCTTATCATCCAGCTCAAAAATTGTGAAAGATGTCCTAAAATAAATGGTAGGTTAGCCGATGATTACTACACACTGAGAGTAATGAGGGAACTTAATGACGAATGCAGCAACCGATATAATGAATGCCGTTGAGCGTGCGCTAGATAGCGAAACGGCCTTTGGTGATCTACTCACGGTCGAACAGCGACAATTTCTACTCGATCGTGGTGTTGTGCGTAGTGTTTTACCGGGCGAAGTCTTATGTGAATATGGTCAGCGAGGTGATCGGGTTTTTATTCTGGTTTTTGGCGAAGTTGAAGTTAGCAAATCAGATGGTGAACAAAGCGTTATTTTGGCACACTTAAGGCAAGGTGAAATTTTTGGTGAGATATCGGCACTTTACAATTCACCTCGGGTTTCAACCGTTACGGTAAGTAAACCTTCTGTTTTATTAGAGATTCCGGGAGAAATCTTAACCCAAGTGGTTGATCAGAATCGTCTATTACGTGCCGCCATTATTCAACGTTATCAAACCCGTATTACAAAAACAGCGTTGCGCGGTGTACCGTCATTGCGTTATTTGTCGGATGAGGCATTGCAAGACTTGGTTGAGCGTTCTTCGTTAGTGGGTATTCCCGAAGGCAGCCAGATAGTAGAAGAAGGCGAAGCGGGTGATGCACTTTATATTGTGATCTATGGCACGGCTCGGGTGACGCATAATTTTGCGAATTCGCAAATTAATCTTGCGCTGTTGCGAGCTGGCGATTATTTTGGTGAATGGTCAATATTGACTGGCGCACCACGAGCAGCATCGGTAACGGCCATTACCCCGGTTGAGGCGGTACGCCTAGACTGTGATCTGTTCCTTGATTTTATTAAAGATAATCCCGAAGTACGTGATCGCATCGATTTAGACGCACATAATCGGCATGACATTACGCTGCAATTTGGAGAACTGCCCGCAACGCCTGAACGTGCGGCATCAATGGTCAATAATATTGAACAAATCATACGTGATCCTTCCGAGCCATCCTAAATAATTACCTTTTAGCCCGTTTCTGGCAAGAAATATGCATGTTTCTTGCCATTAAACTCTAATTAAAATGATAAGGGCGATTAAGGGAATTTTATGTCTAAATGTATTAGCGTGGGGCTTCTGCTATTACTGGTTTTGGTCAGTATGCCTCTCAAAGCACAGGGTGTTCGAGCCTTACTCGGTGAAGACAGCATACGTTTTATTTATATAACCGAAGCATGGGGGCAGGAAATTGGGAGCCTTGATGTTGAAGTTGGTGTATTAGCCACGGGTACGAATAATAATACTTTGGTGCATTTTGGCGTGTTGGTGCAACATCAAAGCCAGAACGCAGCACTGAAACTGTCGGTCGGTGGGCGTGTGTACTATACGACTATCAATAATAGCAATGCGACCTTAATTGCGTTGGGAGGCGATTTGTTGATAAGTCCTGAAAGTTGGTCGGGCTTTGGATTTGGTTTGAGCTATTATACCGCCCCTAGTGTGACCACTTTTTCTGATGCAGAGAGCTTTACTGAGTACAGCGTTAGTATGAGCTATCAAATGACGCCGCAGGCCAATATTTATTTTGGTTATCAACAGGTCAATATTAAATTAAAGAATGAAGTATTGGATCGTGATCTTGAAAAAGGCTCTTTCTTAGGAATAAGGATTGATTTTTAAGCCCGCTTTGATTTAGTTTAAGTCTAATGATTAAAGTGCTGTGTTTTGATTTATTTTCAACATTGGTTGACGTTGCTAGTGTGCCACTTTCAGTGGGAAGAATGACCGCCGATATTTTTGGTATTGAACGCGAGCAATGGAATGCACTGTGTTTTAGTGCCCACCATGAAATTTGCCAACCAACTGAAGCCTTTGATGTGATTCAAACGCTGATTCATAACCATAATCCTTCTATTTCGCATAAGTTAATTCAACAAGCCGTTAACGAACGTCAGGATCGTTTTAATTATGCCTTAACCCACCATATACAGGACGATGTCCTGATGGGGCTTGCACAACTAAAGCAACAAAATTATCAGTTAATACTCGTCTCCAACGCTTCTACCGCAGAAGTGCAGGCTTGGTCAGATTCACCGTTAGCGGCATTGTTTGACCACAGTGTATTTAGTTGTGCGATTGGTTTAAAAAAGCCGGATATTGCTATTTATAAGCATGTTTTTGAACTTGCTGCTACATACCCAGAGTCATGTTTATTTATCGGTGATGGGGGCAGTGATGAATTAGTCGGTGCTAAGGCTGCGGGTATGCAAACATTATTAATGACACGTTTTTTGAAAGAGAAAAAAACAGAACGTTGGCAAACCTACGCTGATGTTATTGATGGTGAAGTGAATTCGACTTTGGGAGTGCTGAAATGGATTACTGACCAGTCAGGTGGCTCTATTTAAGGGTATTAAAAGCAAAAAGCCGAGAACCTCACACCCAGATGTGAGAGCCTCGGCTTGAGTAAGTGAACGTTTTAAATTCTAATACTTAAAGTGCCATTTCTTTTAATGCTTTTAATGGTTGGCATTTAATTACATTACGAGCTGGTTTTGCTTTAAAAATAGTGGGTTCGCCGGTGAAGGGGTTAATTCCTTTACGTGCTTTCGTAGCAGGTTTACGAACTACTTTAACTTTAAGTAAGCCTGGCAAGGTGAATACGCCTGCACCGTTACGTTTAACATGGCCATTAATGATTAAAGCAAGTTCATCAAAGATAGTTGCAATGTCTTTTTTCTTCATTTCTGTACGTTCAGCCAATGTTGTAAAAAGCTGAGTTTTAGTAAAAGGTGCTTTAATTGCTTTTACCTTAGGTGCAGTTGCGATTACTTTTTTCTTTGCAACTTTCTTTTTAGTTTTTTTCTTAGCGGCCATGATAACTCCTGATTTTGCTTATTTCTGATTGCGTAGGTACGGATATTAATTTTTTATAATATATTATTTTACTTTAGTATATGTTAACTGGGTATATGTTGATTCATCTGCATATGTAGCGAAGTAAAATAATGGATAGCGCACACTATAATCATTTAGTACTATTATACAAGGTTTTTTTTCATTTTTTGCAAAATAAGATTAAAAACTACGTTAGTCAATTCTTATTTTGTTATGTTATATCGTGATGGCCAAATTAATAAAAATATCAGAAGTGAGTAGTTTAAGTGCACCACAGTGCCAGACTTTGGATATTTCGTATCAGGATTCTGTTTTTGATATTTTACTGGTATGTTATGGGCCTAATCAGTTGGTAGCATATTTAAATCAATGCCCACATACTGGTGCTAATTTAAATTGGCAACAAAATGAGTGCTTTGATTTTTCTCAGCGTTATCTGGCTTGCAGTTTGCATGGTGCATTATTTCAGCCTGATGATGGTTTTTGTATTTATGGTCCTTGTCGCGGACAGTCGTTATTACCGGTGGCGTTGGTGATTGAAGGTGATACGATCTTTATTGATCCTGAATTGCTTGGGAATTGTTCCGAAAAAGATAAATAATTATCAAAATTAGCTGAAAAAAGTGCTATATGTGCTTGTTTCATGGTTATAATTAAAGTGGCAAGGGTTTTGACCGTTAAATAGATACACAAGGTGCTCGTTTTGCATCTGTGGATAATGACTTAAGGACTTATTTTTTGATATGCGTTATTTTAGTGCGATATTTTATTTAGTATTGCTTGGGCTTTGTACCAATAGTTTTGCTGAATCTGTTTTTGTGAATGATCAGCTACGTGTTGGGGTGCGACCCGAACCGAGTCAGCTTGCAGCTCCTGTGGGTGTTGTTTTAACCGGAATGAAGTTAGATGTTTTGGAACGGCGAGGTCACTTTATTAAAATTCGTACGGATAAAGGCTTAGAAGGCTGGATTAAAGATATTTATGTGGCAAAAAAAACACCTGCCATATTACGTGTAAAAGATTTGGAAAATCAGCAAAAAAAAGCACAACAGGAATTATCAGCTATGGTTGATACTAAAAAAGCACTTGAAGAAGCAAATTCAATTTTAAATGATCGAATTGACAAGTTGAAAACACAGCGAGCTGAGCTTCAGCGCAATCAGGCAACACAAATTATCAGCAGTGTTAAGCCGAGCGATATTTTATTGATTATTTTATTGATTGTGGGTGTAATCGTTGGTTTTATATCCGGTTATTTATGGCATCGTCATCAGTCCATGAAGCGATTAGGTGGGCTTAGAATATAGTCTTTAAGCGATGAGGGCCATAGTCATGGCATCTAAATCATCTTTTCCTTGTAAAATTTCATCCATTGTTTCGTAAATTTGTTCTTCGGTTAAACCAAAATATTCGTAAAGTTGGGCGGGTATTTCTTCATTTGCGGCATCGGACATATTATGGTTTTTAAGTAACCGGTCGGCTATTTGGATCAGTTTGACGTAACCGGCATATTCACCATCATAATCATCATTATGGTGTTCTTTTGCGGCGGCAATAACTTCACCGGGCATATTCCATTGCTGCATTAACAGTGAGGCAACATCGGTATGGCTAATACCTAATAGCTTTTCTTCTATTAAAGTAATCGGTGTTTCATGTTCGGCCTGAATGACTTTATTTAACCATTGAAATTCATGTTTAAACAGTTGCCCCATGACCATAAATCCAATGTTATGCAACAGCGCGCTTAAATAGGCAACACCGGGTTGCAAGGGTTTGTCCCAGTTGCTTTTTGTGGCCAATTTTTGGCATAGGGCAGCACTGTAGGTTGCATTTTGCCATATACGGGTTTGTCCGACCGGGCCGCCAGTAGGCAGGCTGAAGACTTTGCCCATTGTGATGCCTAACGCCAGATGCATGACTGATTCATAACCGAGTACCCGGAAGATAGCATCGGATAACGAATTGACTTTACCGTGTTGGCCAAAAAATGGTGAGTTAGCATAGCGAATAACTTGTGCAGAAATAGCAGGATCTAAAATAATAATTTCAGCTAATTGCTCGACAGTTGCATCTCGATTATTGCGGAGTTGCAGTAGCTGAGTAGCCAGTTCTGGCATGGCTGGAAGTTGCTTTATTTTACTAAGACGTTCTTTTAAATTAAATTGTTGTACTGAATCGGGGCTCGAGATCTTTTTCGATGTTTCACGCTGGTCTGAAAAGGTACAGCCAATTAAAGTATCGGCTGCTAACTCTTCAAGATGACCGGCATCCAGTTTTATTATTTGTCCTGAAATCGGTGACTCAAAATAGACGTTATCTAAATTGGTGATGGCTTCGTCAATAATGAGTTGTACGCCCATTTGTAAACGAAGTTGATGCGGGTGAGACATAAAATAATGGAGAAATTTTTTGTGTTCTTTAATATCCAAAAAACGAATATTTTTACGTTTGAGTGATATTTTTAATTTTTCCAGATTTAACTGGTGATTGGCTGGCATCATCGCCATGATGGACACGTTGTCATCACGCATTAAGATGATATGAACGCGCTGTTCTGCTGGAACGGCTTGCGCCGCCCAATTTTCTGTTACGCTAACGCTATCTGGGCATTCAATATTTTCGTATGGTATTTTTAATGTATCGAGTAGAATTTTAACGACATTATTTATCGAAATTTCCCGCATAATTTAACCTAAGTATATTCTCATTATTATGGTTATTATTAGCGACAGGAAGGCTTAAAAACTTTAATATTTAAGTGTGGAGCGGTGTGGGTGGTCTATTTTGTGTTAATTATGCAACGTAGAGCATACTTTAGCGTATAAATTGTAAGAAATATCTGACACAGAGTACCGATAGCGTATTAAACTTAATTATTTTATTCACTAATAACAAAAAATTTATAAATTATGGCTAAAAATTCAACAATCCAAATTGAACGCTTAATGCGTTTAGAACCCATTTCTACACTTTCGAACGAACGTTTAGAGGAACTCGCCAAACTTGCCTATGTTGAGCGAGTGAGTATTGGTGTCAGCCTGTTTAGAGAAGGCGATCTGGATAACCAAACGATGTATTTGTTACAAGGTGATGTGCAATTGAGTTCGTCTGATGGCAGTTTTGATGAAGTGATCAGTTCACGCCATAACAGTGCAAAATTTCCGTTAGATGATAGTCAGCCAAGGCAAGTGTCCTGTGTTGCTTTGGGTCTGGTTGAATTTTTACGTATCGATAATAGTGTTCTCGATTATATGATGATGTGGGACCAACTGGCGGTACAGGAAGAATTGTTAAACGACCAAAAAGAAAAAGTAAAGGATGAAGTTAAACCAAAAGAAGTCAAAGAAGAAGTAAAACAGGATGCTGAGGGTACAACGAAAAGTACGGGACGTAATAAAAATAATGATATTGCTGACGATAGTGTAGAAAAAAATAGTAATATTAAAGATAGTCAGGAAAAAGAGAGGGTGATCGAAGAAAATAAAAATGAATCACCAACAGAAGAAATAGCCCTAGAAAAAAAACCGGCTGAGGATGAATTACCTGAAGAAAAGCAGGATAAAGAAAAACCCGGCAATGATAAAAAAGAAAAATCGACGAAACAGGAAAATAAAGAAGTTGGGCCACAAGTTATTAGTCCCGATAATAAACAAACGGCGATGATTGAAATTAGCAGCGACAAAACAGAACCAACAGACGATGCTGCACCGGTTGAAAAAGGAGCTTGGATGCGTCGTATGCGGCACATTATGGCTTTTAAAAATTTACCACCGGCTAATATTAAAGACTTACTTGACCGAATGGAAACCATTAACGTTACCAAAGGTGAAACCATTGTTCATCAGGGTGAGCCGGGTGATACTTTTTATGTGTTAACTGATGGTGAAGCACAGGTCACCAGAACCATTGAATTGGCACAACTAAAGGCAGGGGCAAGCTTTGGCGAAGAGTCGTTAGTGTCAGGTGGACAACGTAATGCCTCGATTACGATGATGACCGATGGTGTTTTGATGAAGCTCTCAAAACAGGATTTTGATCATTTACTGAAAGAACCCATGCTTAACCGTGTATCATCGGAAGAAGCAAAATTAAGAGTATTAAAAGGGGATCTTTGGTTAGATGTGCGCCATGCTAGTGAGTATCATCATAGCAGTTTGCCAAAAGCGAATAATATTCCTTTGCATGAGATACGTATGCGAATGGAAGAATTAGATAAAGATAAACAATATATATGTTACTGCAATACTGGGCGCAGAAGTTCTGCTGCGGCTTTTATCCTAGCGCAAGCCGGTTTTAATGTGAGCGTATTAAATGGTGGCGTACGGGTGATGCCACAGGATTTGATTAAAAAGTAGTTAGATGCGTTGCAGGCATTGCCATTTTTTTACCCCGGTGGCCAGTGGAAAGTACGCCCTGCAAGCATATGCAGATGAATATGAAAAACTGTTTGGCCTGCGCCTTCATTACAGTTCATCACTAAACGGTAACCTTGTTCTGCAAAGCCTTTATCTGCGGCTACTTCTTTTGCAGCTAAATAAAGTTTGCCGACAAGTGCGATAGTCTCTGCGGTTAAATCATTTACTGTCGCGATATGTATTTTCGGAATAAATAAAATATGGGTGGGTGCTTGAGGATTTACATCTTTAAAACCCAATAAGTCATCGTCCTGATAAACGATTTCTGCGGGTATGTCGCCGTTAATAATTTTACAAAATAAGCAGTCCATGTGTTTTCCTATTATCAATATGTTCTTATAAGAATAAGGTGAGTACCCCAGTAAAACCATACAGTCGTTGTCCGGCAATTTCTCCATTGGCATAAAAACCAATGGTGGGAATATCCCCCAGTACTTCGGTAATATATTTCATTTCGTTGGAAACGTCACCAAACATATGTTGACCACGACCAAGGCATGAAATATAAAGCGCACCTTTGGGAGTTCTTCCGTTTAGACGATCTTTTAGTGATGTTAGCATACGCTTTAAGTCGTCAATGGCGGTTTGTGAGTCTCGTTTACAAAATAGAATCGGGCTATTGGGTTTTAGATCTTCGGCAATGGCAAAAAAGTGGTTGTCGGGATCGATGCCAATAATATTACGTACTAAATAGTCGCCCGTGTCGCTACCTTGAACAGGAAAACCGGCAAAAATATAGCCGGCGGCGCGATCAATGTCACGGGCAAGAATTTCACCAATATTTTCTTTAAAGACATCCAGTGCTGGTCGATTGTCGATACTCAATGCCATATGGTGTTCGCACTCAGTTAAAGTGAATGTCTCTGATATGGGGCTACAACCCTGAGTGAGGCCTGTCATTATGTTGTTGGCATGGTTAAGAACAACACCGGACAAGCCACCTTCGGTGATAGATTCTGCGTATTGATAAAAATAGGTATTTGCCGAGGTTAAGCCACCCACCAGATAGCTGGGTTCGAGTGTTTCGGCGAGTGTTTCAATTTGTTCGCTTAACATCGGGTTGCGTGGGTCGCCATGGACAATGGCAAATTGAATATTTGATTTATCCAGATTATTTTGAACTGCTGCTTGTTCTTTAAAAATACAGTAATCGGGTGCTTCTATATCGGTCAACATCATGGCCATTGCGGGTTGTTCGGCATATTCGATATTGGTGACGCAAATTGAAAACCCAATGGTGCCTACCCACTCTATTGCCGGAAACTGGGCTTCAAGTTCTGAGAGAATTTTTTTAAAGTTACCGGCATAGGCATCGGTGACATAAATAAAAGCTAATGTGGACTTTGTAACGGATGTGACAGCTTGTGCCTGTAGTTGTTGTACGCATTGTTGTAACGCAACTTGCCAGTCGGGATCACTTGCGTGGCTTATTATATAGGTTGTCATGGGTAATGGGTTATTTTTAGTTGGCTAGGATTTTAAGATAATACAATATAAAAGCCGGGCAACTGTGCCCGGCTTTTATTTTAAAGCTTTAAAAAGAGCTATCCTTGCTTTGAGTTCTTATTGTTAAGCTTTCTTTTTTTGTTTAATTAATTCATGGATCATAGGATTTAATATTAATTCCATTGCAAAGCCCATTTTACTACCGGGAACAACAATGGTATTTGGTCGTGACATAAAGGAATCGAGGATCATATGAAGTAAGTACGGGAAGTCCACGCCATCTGGATGACGGAAACGAATCACGATAAAGCTTTCATCTGGTGTTGGAATATCACGTGTAATAAAAGGGTTGGAGGTATCAACCGTGGGTACACGCTGGAAGTTAATGTCGGTACGTGAGAATTGTGGTGTAACGAAATGAACATAATCATCCATTCTGCGTAGAATGGTATCCACAATGGCTTCTGCTGAATAACCACGTTGTGCATTGTCACGGTGAATTTTTTGGATCCATTCGAGGTTTACAATGGGTACAACACCGACTAATAAGTCGACAAACTGACGAACTTTAACGTCACCATCAGCAACACCTCCGTGCAATCCTTCATAAAAAAGTAAGTCAGAACCGGCAGGGATGTCTTCCCATGGGGTAAATTGCCCGGGGGTTAAAGTTGTGTTTAAACGTGCGTTATGTTCGCTAGCTTCTTCTTCGCTGTGCAAATAATAGCGACGCTTACAGCTACCACTTTTACCGTAGTTTTCGAATGTGTCAGAAATTAAATCAAAATGGTTGGCTTCAGGACCAAAATGGCTCAGTTGTTTGCCTTTTTCTGCGAACTCGCTAATGGCGTCTTTCATTGATGCACGATCGTAACGGTGAAAGCTATCCCCTTCTACAATGAGTGGGTCAATTTTTTCACGAAAAAAGATATGCTCAAAAGCATTTTTAACAGTGGTTGTGCCCGCGCCAGATGAACCGGTAACCGCGATGACAGGATGTTTAGCAGACATGCGAACTCCTTTAATAATTAAAATTTAAAAGTTATAAAATTGGGTGCTACGAGGCGACGAATAAAAGCATATTTAATTCAGGGCTACGTCATTATTCATTATTGATGGACATAGGCCACGTCAGATCGTGCGAACGGCGTATTCTATCGAAAACTGAGGCCGAAAAGTAGAGGCAGTGCCGTTTATTTCCACTAACCCTAGATTTGGGTCAAGTTTGGCTTTGATGAACCTATTTTAACCGTATTTTAGCGAAGATAACTACTTGTTAGCCGATTTTTCACGATCAATTGCACGGTATCCAATATCTGTACGGTAGTATGCTTTATCCCAGTGAATATTTTTAACCAAGTCATAGGCAATTTTTTGAGCTTCACTGACCGAATGACCTAATGCGGTTGCACATAATACGCGTCCACCCTGAGTCACTGCCTGTCCGTTTTTGAGTGCGGTTCCAGCATGGAAGATTTTACTGTTTTCGATATTGGAATCCAGACCAGAGATAATATCGTCTTTGTTATAACTGTAAGGGTAACCGCCGGCTGCAAGTACGACGCCGAGTGCGGCGCGTGGATCCCAACGGGCTTGTACCTTGTCGAGTTTACCTTCGACAGCCGCGAGGCAAAGCTCAACTAGGTCAGATTGTAAACGCATCATAATGGGTTGGGTTTCAGGGTCGCCAAAACGGCAGTTATATTCCAGTACCTTGGCTTTACCGTTCTTATCAATCATAAGACCTGCATATAAAAAGCCGGTGTAAGGATGGCCATCTTCGATCATTCCTTTTACGGTGGGTAAAATCACATTCTGCATCGCATATTGGTAAATGCTGTCAGTGACAACCGGTGCCGGTGAATAAGCGCCCATGCCACCGGTGTTGGGGCCTAAGTCGCCATTGTCGCGCGCTTTGTGATCTTGGGAGGTGGCCATGGGCAGCACATGTTCGCCATCCACCATCACAATAAAACTGGCTTCTTCACCTTCTAAAAATTCTTCGATAACCACGCGTGAACCGGCTTCACCAAAGGCATTGCCGGCGAGCATATCTTTAATGGCGGTGATGGCTTCGTTTTCTGTTTTGGCAAGGATAACGCCTTTACCGGCTGCTAGTCCGTCGGCTTTAACTACAATGGGGGCACCCTGTTGCGTTACATAAGCAATGGCCGGTTCGACCTCGGTAAACACAGCGTAAGCAGCCGTTGGGATATGATGCTTTTTAAGAAAGTCTTTACTAAACGCTTTAGAGCCTTCCAGTTGAGCGGCTGCTTTGGATGGGCCAAAACATTTTAAGCCAGAAGCGGTAAACGTATCGACGACACCGGCAACAAGGGGGGCTTCGGGGCCGACTATCGTCAAATCAATTTCTTCCTGCAAGCCAAAAGCCAGTAAACCGTCAATATCTTCCGCATGAATCTCAACATTTTGTAGTTTGGGTTCAGTGGCGGTACCTGCATTGCCGGGAGCAACAAACACCGTGTCAACTTGTGGTGATTGAGCCGCTTTCCATGCTAATGCATGTTCACGACCACCGCCGCCAATCACTAATACTTTCATTCTTGCTTGCCTGTGAGTTGAGTCTTTTGAGAATTTAATGGCTTGTTATGATACAGCATATATTTGGCGGTTTCATAAATCCCTAAAGTGAGGTGTTTATACTTTTTTGCAAGTTCCGGGAATTGTTGGCTAACATCAACTTCTGGTTTTTTATTCTTAGAGGTGGTACTCGGGAACTGTGTTGGATCGGTTGCAAATAATTTTGCCTGACTGCCATCGGCGAGGACTCTAAAATAATAGTTTTTGGAAACTAGACCCAGTTTGGAATTATTAGAATGGTTAATGGTAAAAGCATAGCGTTGCGCATCAAACTTTTTATTAAATAAATCATGTCCCAGTGTTGTGTTGGTATAACCATCGGTCATTAGTGCAGCGAGTGTTGGTAATATATCCATTTCACTGGCTACTTTGGTATAAACTTTGGGTTGTAATAATTCAGGTGCATAAATAACAAACGGAACATGCAGGCCGGTTAAGTCAAAATCTGTTTCAAATTGAGGCGTTTGTTCGCCACCGTAGCCACGAATACCGTGATCGCCAAAAAATACAAATACGGTGTTTGCAAAATATTTTTCTTTCTTAGCTAAATTTATAAAATAGCCAACACTATGGTCCATAAAGCGGAACGAGTTGTATTCTTTTTCCGAAATAAAACCGTTTTTCTTTAGCTCGGCCTTGCTGTGTTCTACGTACTTAAAGCCTTTGTTATCTTCGGGTATGGTATAGGGCCGATGGTTTCCTGATGTTTGAATAATGCTAAAAAAAGGTTTGGTTTGTTGGCTAAAAACTTTATTGGCTTCAATAAATAAATCTAAATCAGAAATTCCCCAAACATCGACTCGGGGAGCCGTATGGTCACCTTCTTCATGGAAATGCAGGTTTTTAATATTGTGAGCCAACAAGCCACGAATATTTCCCCAATTGGCACTGCCACCCAGAAAATAATGTTTATTATAATTTTTAAAGGCATTGACTAACGTATGTTGATTAACAATAAGCGGGTTTCGAGTTGATGTTTTGTGTGTCTCAATATCGGGTATACCGGTAATGGTCGCAAAAACGGAACGGGCGGTGCCAACAGCGGGTGTGTAGTAACGCTTAAAGAGGATGGCATTATTTGCAATTTTGTCAAAGTTAGGCGTTGGGTTGAGTTTATTACCAAACAGGCCTGTTTTATAGGAGGCAAAGGATTCAAGAAATACCATCACAACATTAGGTGTTTTGCCTGAGAGCGAACCAGGCTTGTTAATGACGCGCTTATAATTAAGTGTTTGGCTATTTACATTGTCTACACCAAGATAATTCGCCATCTCTTTATAGTACTGGCGTGTTTTGGTGATATTAAAACTGATGTTTTTATTTTTTAATGTATCAATAAAATACAGTACCGGGTTAACGGTGACCGCCGGTGCGAAAGGATGGGTACTTGCAAACGCATCACTCCAGCGCAAAGGGTAATAAGAAAATTTTCCGAACAGGCCAAAAATATAAATAAAAATACAGGCACTTACAAATAAAACTTGTTGCCACCAACGGCGTGAGCTGACAGTTTGGTTTGTTGTTGCTTGTCTATAAATGGGTAAAGTTAAACGTTGCAATAAAAAAGAATAGATAAAGGTAATGGCACCAAGGGCAATAAATAGCCAGACAATGGGATAAGATTCCCACATCATGCTAACGGAAATCGAAAAGTTCTCTGCAAAACGCAATACTGACGCATCGAGTGGTTTATGCAGGTAGGAATAATTAATAAAGCTGCCAAAGTAATAAAATACGGTAATAGCAAAAGCAATACTTAAATAACTTAACCATACTTTTCTTGCGAGTTTGTTGCTAACAGGATTAAACGGTTTTATCCATGCAATGAAAAATAGTGGCAAAATAATAATAAGGATGAGTCGCAGGTCAAACTTGAGCCCCAGATAAAAGGCGGTGACTAGTTCATTGAACGGAATCGGGTTGCTGGCATCTTTAAACGTTATCCAGTAAGTTAGGCGAAATAAGCTGAAAAATACCAGACTGATAAGGATGGTTCTCAGGTAAAAATGGATTAAGGGGATCTTTTTAAGCATGTGTATGATTCTCTATTCAGGTTTTTTACCCGGAGATACTTTTATCCGGTTTTTGGGTCGGCGGATGTGCTATTATTCAGCGATTAAATTTTACACTTTGTATCGTTTAATCACAAATTCGTTTTTTGTATCATATGCTCCGAATCAGATTTTTCGGGCTTTCTTGAAATACTATATAATATGCTTAAAAGAATCCTTAAAAAGAGTGGCTTTATTTTTCTGGCTTTGCTGCTAGTTTTTGGTGTTGCCCGAATTATAGATAAAAGCCTCGGTGGTATTTATGACGGACTTCGGGCTCCGTATTTACAATCGTCTGCGGCACATTCTATCGTTATTCGTTGGCAAACCAAAGATCGCAATATTGGTGTGGTGCATATTGGCGAAGTGTCTGGGCAGTTTGACACAAAGAGTACGGAGTTATCCGCTGATGATGAACATCGGATTAAATTAACGGGTTTAAAAGCCGATACAAAATATTATTACAGTGTGGGCACATCTGACTATGCGCTGTTTGAAGGAAATGAGTATTGGTTTAAAACCAGCCCAGATAGTAATAGCCCAGATACGCAAGCCATACGCTTTTGGGTAACGGGTGATCAAGGTGAAGTGGGTGAAGTACAGCGTGAAGTTCGTGATGCGATGTTGCAATGGACAAAACTCAACCCGCCGCAAAAGGATGCTCCGACTAAGGTGGAACCTAATTTTTGGGTAACCCTGGGTGATAACGCGTATACATCAGGAACCAATCAACAGTTTCAGGATGATTTTTTTACACCGTATGCATCTATTCTAAAACATACGCCAGTGTGGCCTGCTTATGGTAATCATGATGCGCGGCGTTGGGCATTTTTTAATATTTTTGATTTTCCTGAACAGGCACAAGCCGGTGGTGTCGCATCAGGCACTGAAAAATATTACAGTTTCAATTATGGCGACTTGCATATGGTATTGCTTGACACTGAATCGAGCCGAATGCAAAAAGATAGCCGAATGTTACGTTGGCTAAAAAAAGATTTAGCTGCAACCAAGCAGGCGTGGGTCGTTGTCGCCTTCCATCATCCGCCCTATTCAAAAGGGACACATGATTCAGATAATCTGGCCGATAGTGGTGGACGAATGCGTAATGTACGGAAATATGTGCTGCCAATTTTAGAAAAAGCCGGAGTCGATGTTGTTTTGGCTGGACATAGCCATGTGTATGAACGTTCTTGGTTTATGAATTGCCACTATGGTTTTTCTGACACGTTTACGAAACAATTTATTCAGGATCGCAAACCAGAAGGTGATATTGCGTCGACTGCAATAAAACATCAGCAAAAGGGTTTAGTCTATCGAAAATTAGAAACAGGTTTAACACCTTATTCTGGTACGATTTATGTCACCTTGGGTTCATCGGCCAAGGTGGATGATGGTGCTTTAAACCACCCCGCTATGCCAATGTCATTACATGCCAGTGGTTCAATGGTGTTTGATATTTCAGGCAATCAGCTAACTGCGAATTTTATTAATCAAGCCGGGCAAGTTTTAGACAAATTTAGTATAGAAAAAGGTGTGACGGATGCACCTGCTGCACGACTTCAGTGTCCTACAATTGATTAAGCAATACCATATTGTTCACGATAGGCTTCAACCTTGGGCAAGTATTCTTTAAATTCAGTTTTATCTTTTATATATTCAATTAAGTCGGACAGTTTAATAATGTTCACAACGGGAATATTATATTGCTGTTCTACTTCCTGAATGGCCGATAGTTCGGCTTTGCCTTTTTCCTGCCTGTCCAGTGCAATTAAAACCCCGGCAGCTTGTGCGCCTGCATTAGAAATAATGTCCATCGCTTCGCGTATGGCTGTACCGGCTGTGATCACATCATCAATAATGAGTACTTTCCCTTCGAGTGGTGCCCCCACAATATTACCACCTTCACCATGCGTTTTAGCTTCTTTACGGTTAAAACTGTAAGGTACATTCATATTGTGTTTGGTTGAAAGTGATATGGCGCAACTGCTGGCCAATGGAATACCTTTGTAGGCCGGGCCAAATAAAACATCAAATTTAATACCGCTATCTTTAAGGGCTTGAGCATAATATTGGCCTAATTTAGCGAGGGCTTCACCGGTATTAAATAAACCGGCATTAAAGAAGTAAGGGCTAACGCGCCCCGATTTAAGGGTGAATTCACCAAACCGAAGCACCTTACTAGAAAGTGAAAATGCGATAAATTCTTTTTGATAATCTTGCATAATGGTCGCTCTTTAATTCGGTAGATGTTTGAAGTGGTGTATTATAGCGAATTATTGAAAGCAGTGGCGCAATTTCTAATGAGAATAACGAATAGGATAAATAACAATGAGAGTGATCAGTGCAAATTTAAACGGCATTCGTGCTGCGGCAAAAAAAGGTTTTTTTGAATGGATGAAAAAACAAAAAGCCGACGTGGTTTGCATTCAAGAAACCAAGGCACAAATCGACCAGCTAAGTGACGATATTTTTAAGCCCAAAGGTTACCATCGTTATTTTTTCGATGCCGAAAAAAAAGGTTACAGTGGTACGGCTTTGTATTGTAAACAGGAACCGGATAAAGTCATTAAAGGTTTAGGTTGGCCACATGCCGATACAGAAGGGCGTTATATTCAGGCTAATTTTGGCAGGTTAAGTGTGGCATCTTTGTATTTACCATCAGGTTCTTCCAGTGAAGAACGGCATACAAATAAACTAAAATTTATGGATTTATTTCTACAAGACTTAATCGCAAAAAAACGTAAACACCGAGATTATATTATTTGCGGTGACTATAATACGGTGCATAAGGAAATTGATATTAAAAACTGGAAAAGTAACCAGAAAAATTCCGGTTGCACACCGGAAGAACACGCATGGTGTGACAAGTTATTTGATGAGGTCGGTTATGTGGATGCGTTTCGTGTAGTGAATCAACAACCGGAGCAATATACCTGGTGGTCTAATCGGGGTAATGCACGTGCTAATAATGTTGGTTGGCGGATTGATTACCATGTTATTTCTAATAGTTTAAAAGACAAAGTTAAAAGTGCCAGTGTGTATAAAGACAGTTGGTTTTCAGACCATGCGCCGTTAACGATTGATTATGATCTTTGAGTTTGTTGTTAAGTATTTTTCTCATAGGCCTTTATAATGCCCAAAGCGGCTTTCACATTATTATCTTCAACGGATATCCCTGCAAAATCAGTGGGTGCCATCTCGCCAATGCCGCCTTGCAGATAAAAACCATTGACAAAGGCATTAATCTGGTTGGCTTCTAGTAGCCCCTTAATAATTTGAGCTTCGGTAATATTTTCTGCAGTGTAAATTTTTATCATAGTGTTGTGGATTTTATGCCTTACAGATCATTTTAATAAGCTCGGTGATACGCGAGCTTATTTCTTTAAGGGCGGTGATATTATCAATCAGGTTTAATTCCTCTAATCCCAGTCGTTTGAAAGCGGGAAGATCGAACAGTTCCGGCCCCTCGATTTTTTCGCCACCGAGCAGGTGCGAATGTTTGAGAGCAACTTGTACTAAGTCACAATAGTCGGCTTTGTCGACATTACGATCCCAATAATAGGCTTCGCGGGAATTTTCAATTAGTTCTTTATCAAACTGCCATTGTTGTAGAACCATGCCGCCAATGTGGCTTTTAAGTTGCGTAATAACCAGATCTAAATTACTTGTTTTGTGTGCTAGCTCTGTATGGGTATCGGCCGCGACTAATATAGGGATAACGCCAATGTCGTGTAACAAACCAAATAAAAAGGCACGCTCAGGTTTAAAATCAGGGATTTGTTTTGCAAGTTCGTAACAAACAACGCCAGTGCGAATACTGTGTTCATAAAATTGCGTCATTTTATGAACCACAAGTTCGGTGTTGGGCATAAATAAATCCCTTAGTACAACCCCCATCACAATATTACGAATACTTTCCAAGCCGATTTGAGAAATGGCATTTTGTATCGAATCGCTGTTACTGCTTCCGCTATACAGGGCACTGTTGGCGACCTGAACAATCCTTGCGGCAATAATCGGGTCCATCTGGATAACCTGTGCCAGTTTTTTAGTACCCAGATTTTCATTGTTTAATTCAGAATTAATATACAGTGCAATTTCAGGCAGACTCGGCAGAGTAATCGCGTTGCTTTTAAATAATTGGGTAATCTCATGAATTAATTTTACGTTGGCATCTCCCGCGACGACGGTTTCGAGGTTATCGTAATCCAGATTGTCTTTGTCACGGTTATGCCGTATCCCATATTTATCCATAATATCTTTTTTGATCCGGATAACTTTAGTTGGGAGTATACAACGTGCATACATACCGGGGGCATTATGGGTAAATACCGGATGTTGCGCTCTTTCGGATTCGGCACTTAGGGACTGGTTGACCCCGCCACTTGTTTGTAAATCAAATGCACCCTGGACCAGATATAAGGTATTTTTTGTTTCTTTTTCAGCAATGATACGATCATTCACCTGATAGCTGGTTACGTCCGCATTTTCTGCGATATACAGCAACGTGGCATCATCGAGATCTTTGAAGTCATCAAATTTAAGTAAATGTTTAATATCAATCATTGTATATCCTGACAGTGTACCGAATTTATAGCGTATTCCTTATAGGTGCTTATCGGCAAGATGAAGTTAAAATATAAATAAATTAAGGCGAAAAAACCGGAAAAAGTGGATTTATGTTAGAGTTACATCCTCTTTTAAGGTGAAAATAATGAATAAAACAAACACCTCCTTATTACATAACAAATTACGGCATAGCTGGCGAGAAGCTTTTTCAGTTTATTTAAAACCGCGTGTTGTGGCGATGTTTTTTTTAGGCTTTTCGGCAGGTTTGCCGTTTTTACTGGTCTTTTCAACGTTGACATTCTGGTTGTCTGACGAAGGTGTGTCAAAGTCTACGATTGGATTTTTTGCCTGGGTTGGCTTGACCTATTCCATTAAATTCTTTTGGGCTCCGATTCTGGATCGCGTCAACTTGCCTGTACTGGAATCTGTGTTTGGCCATCGTCGTAGCTGGATGTTGGTTGCAATGGCGGGCATTGCGGCAGGGCTTTTCTTTTTGTCAACGCTGTCTCCACGAGATTCATTAACCATGGTGGCATTGACTGCTATCTGGATCGCCTTCAGTTCCGCGACTCAGGATATCGTGATCGATGCGTATCGGATTGAGGCAATGAAAGTGGAATATCAGGCGGCGATGGCCGGGGCTTATCAAGCGGGTTGGCGAGTGGGTGCGAGTCTGGTAGGAAGTGCGGTTGCCCTGTATTTGGCCGAATTATATTCATGGCATATTGCTTATATGACAATGGGTGTTTTTGTTTTTGTTGGTGTTGCGACTGTTTTATTAATAAGTGAGCCTGAACGGGCGGTTACGCAGCAAACAACTGCAAATGAACAGCGCGTGATTGATTATCTGGAAAATAATCACCACCCAAGTAAAGTTATTGTCTGGATTATTGGTGCGATTGTTTGTCCATTTGCTGATTTTTTTCAGCGTAATGGTAAGTTCGCTATTGGTATTTTATTGTTTATTGGGTTGTACCGGATCAGTGATATTACTCTCGCGATTATGGCAAACCCGTTTTATTCAGATATGGGCTTCAGTAAAATTGAAGTCGCTAATGTGACAAAAATTTATGGTTTATTGATGACTCTGGCAGGGGCATTAACCGGTGGGGTGTTTGTAGTACGTTATGACATTATGCGCCCTATGTTATGGGGGGCCATTATGGTGGCCATTACCAATTTACTCTATGCAACTATGGTCAGTAAGGGACATGACTTAACCTGGTTTACTATTATCGTGAGTGCCGATAATTTTAGCGGCGGCTTTGCGAGTTCTGCGTTTATTGCTTATTTATCGAGCCTAACCAACACAGCCTATACGGCCACACAGTATGCGTTGTTTAGTTCAATTATGACCTTGCCTGCGAAAGTCATATCAGGTTTCTCGGGTATTGTTGTTGACAGTGTGGGCTATACTTATTTTTTCACTTATACAGCCAGTTTAGGCATCCCTGCTATCCTGATGGTACTTTGGTTTATGCACCGTACCCACCGTATTCAACAAAATAAAAATAACGAATAATAATGCTTGAAACACAAACATACTTAAGTGCTTTTGTCGTTGGTTTATTAGGCGGAGTACATTGTATTGGCATGTGTGGCGGAATTATAAGCGCGTTGACTCTAGGTATACAGCGAAAGGATGAAAGTGCTTCCCCTGATAATACGGCCACTTTATTCCCCTATTTATTAAGCTATAACGTTGCACGCATTACCAGCTATGCCATTGCTGGTTTTATTTTTGGTGGCCTCGGTGCATGGTTGACTAACTTGATCATGTTTAATCAAGCTCAACTTGTTTTAAAAGTCGTAGCCGGTGTATTCCTTATTGCGCTTGGTTTATATCTGGCTAACTGGTGGCGAGGACTGAGTTATTTGGAACGCGTGGGCAATGGCCTTTGGCGAATTATTGAACCATACGCAAGAAAATTTATTCCGATAAAAAATAAACGTCAGGCTTTTGTTGCTGGTTTACTCTGGGGATGGTTGCCTTGTGGATTAGTTTACAGTATTTTAATCTGGAGTTTAAGCAGTGGCAGTGCTATAAAAGGTGGACTCTTAATGTTGAGTTTTGGTCTAGGCACCTTACCCAGCTTGTTGGCAATGGGGTTATTCGCTACAGCACTTAAACACTTTATACAATTATGGTTTGTTCGAATATTGGCTGCATTGTTTATTATTGGTTTTGGTATGTATCAAATTATGGTTGTTATAAAATAATTGGTTAGAACAATAAAAATTTATTCTATATTTACAGCGTATCCGTATATATTGTTTGCTAACCAAGCTATATTATTATTTATAAACAGGGTTTTATTATGAACCGAATTTTGAGCATATTTGTGCTTTTTATTGCCGGTACTTTTCTGTTACCGGTTGGTGCTGCGCCTGTTAAAAAATGTTTACTTATAATGTCGTATCATCAGGGTTATGCTTGGAATGATGCTATTGAGACGGAAGTCGGAAAGGTATTGGTAGGGCATTGTGTGCTAAAAAAGTTCTTTATGGACAGTAAACGTAACCCATCTGTGCAATATATTAAATCTAAAGCGCAGCAGGCTAAAAAATTAATTAAAAAATTTAACCCCGACATTGTGATAGCGTCAGATGATAATGCTGCAAAATATGTCGTTACACAATATAAAAATACAAAACTTCCTTTTGTTTTTTGTGGTATCAACTGGACAGCCGAAGCCTATGGCTTCCCCTATAAAAATGTAACCGGAATGGTTGAAGTTGGCCCTATTATTCCCTTATTAGGCATTATTAAAAAAACAGTGAAGAATGTCCATTCGGGGGTGTATATCTCGGCGGATGTGGTTACTGAGCGAAAGGACTATGCGCGTTACCAGAAAGTGTATCGAGCCAAAGGGGTAAAGCTAACGGCTAAATTTGTCACAAATATGCACGCATGGGAAAAGGCTTATATAGAGGCACAAAAAGCTGACTTTATTATTTTAAATAATTATGCGGGCATCAATGACTGGGATAGTGTGCGAGCAAAAAAAATAGTTGAAACAAAAAGTAAAAAATTCACAGTCAGTTATTATAAATTTATGATGCCTTACGTTATGTTTTCCATTACTAAAAGTGCTAAAGAACAAGGTCGTTGGGCCGCTGAAGTCGCTATTGATGTGTTGTCGGGCACTCCCATTAAGAATATACCCATAACGGTTAACAAAGACTGGAATATGTATGCTAACATCAAATTATTAAAAAAAGCTAAAATTCATTTAGACGAAAAAACTAAAAGGCGAACGTCTATTCAATGGAATAACCATTCTGAGCCCCGCTAATTTGACTTCAATTAACTTTATGATGATCACACTAACCACTGAACGTTTAATTATAGCTTGGGGAATTATTTTAAGTGTTTTTATTTCAGTTATAACGTTTGGCTATGAAGTTGAAAAAGATAATTTTTATTTTAAATCATCGGCAAGTAAAATTTTTAATGAAGTCGAGTCTGCTTTTGCAAATGTTAATAGAATAAACCGTGAATTTAATTCGTTATTTTATTTATTAGATGATGTAAATGATGATGAGTTTCGTCTTTTAGCCGGTTCGCTGTTACGCCAGAATGAATTTATTGGGCTAATTTATTTTGCAGAAAAAATTCATATTAAAGATGAGTTGAAATATGAAAGAACAATGCAAAATAAAGGCTACACTGGCTTTACAATTACTAGCTGGGATGGGAATGCTCTTAAAAAAACACCAGAAGCCAAATTTTTATTCCCGATAAAATATATTGAACCCTATAATGTAAAAAATTCACGTTGGTTTGGGCGTGACTTATTGAGCTTCCCTGTTGTTCACAATACAATTAATGCTGCAAATGGTAATTCAAAATCACTGGTATTTCTTCCTGCAAAGAAAGAAAAAAATCGACTCTTTGCTGTTCAGGTTTTGTTTAATGGTTATGACGATAACTTGAAAAAAGGAGGGCTGAATAATGCTTTCGGCGTCTTGGTCTATAAAATAAATCTTCATAAGATGATCTTATTAATAGATGGTTCTGAACTTTTTAATACTCTACGGATTACTCTTGATGATCATGTGATATTACAGGGTCATAATATCGGAGTGGACTCTATATTGAGTAAGAATTTTGAAATATCAAAAGAAATATATTTAGGTAAGAAAAAACTAAAAATTCAGATTATACGAAATAAAGGTCTGTTCTCGTTTGATTTGAAAATGACAGCAATTGTATTGATAGCCGGATTATTCTTAACATTATTTATTTGGCATATTATTCGCACACATCTAGAGCATAATAAGCTATTGGCCGAACAGAAAAAATTAATTGAAGATGAAGTAAAGGCTAAAACAAAAGAATTAAGTAAAAAAACAAATGAATTGACGACTGCATATAACCAACAATTAGTACTATCGGAAGAACTGGAGGCCTTTAGTTATTCAGTTTCTCATGATTTACGCGCACCCTTACGTTCTCTCGATGGCTTTTCTCGAGCGCTTGAAGAAGATTATAGTCAGCTTTTTGATGAAACAGCCAAAGATTATTTGGAACGCATTTGTAAGGCAAGTCAGCGTATGGGAACGTTAATTGATGCGTTGTTATCATTGTCGAGAATTACCAGAAAAGGCTTACTACTTGAACATTTCTCAGTTACAGATATGGCCACGGTTATTGTATCGAATTTGCGCGGTGAATTTCCAGAGCGCAATATAGATATTATTATTAATGATAATCTGGATATTACCGCAGACAAAAGTTTGCTCTATGTGGTATTTGATAATTTAATCAGAAATGCTTGGAAGTATACAAAAGACAAAGAGAAAGCCCGTATTGAGATTGGTATGGAATTTCAAGATGGTGATAAGATTTTTTATGTGAAAGATAACGGGGTCGGTTTTGAAATGGCTTACTCCGAACGTTTGTTTGGTTCTTTCCAACGGTTACATCATCAACGGGATTTCGAAGGTGATGGTATTGGTTTAGCAACGGCAAAACGAATTATTTTGAGACATCGAGGTAAAATTTGGGCAAGAGCAGAAGTGGATAAGGGAGCGACTTTCTATTTCACATTACCGAGGTTAAAGAATGATTTTAAAGATGAGTCTTTAGTTTAATTTGGTTTCCCCGTCCGCTTGTGGCGGGCACAAAACCAATGGGGTTTCCAAAGGGGAGAGGCGAAGCTCTCCCCTTTGGTCGTCAGCGGGGTGTATACCCCGTTGACGATATATAATTGATTGATTTCTGGATCCTGTAAAGTGCAATTTCACCTAATAAGTTGGGTAGGAATGCATTAAAAGTACGATTCCGGTGTTGTCGGTCAACGATATTACGTTGTAATATTTTAAAATCTTTTTCTGTACACAAGTCTTCAAAGTCTTTGATTGTGCAAAGATGAATATTAGGTGTGTTGTACCAAGTGTTGGGTAATGCCTTGGTAACGGGCATATGTCCTAGCATAATATTAAGCCGACTTCGCCAGTGGCCAAAGTTGGGAAAGGTCACAATGCCTTCTCGTCCAACACGCAACATTTCTTCTAACATCTTGTCGGTATTACGTAGTGCTTGAAGAGTTTGAGTCATAATGACATAGTCGAAAGAGTTATCTTCAAAACCGATCAGGCCTTGTTCAATATCCGCCTGGATTACATTAATATTATTCTGAATGGAGGCAACAATATTTGTTTGTTCGATTTCAATACCATAGCCGGTAACTTGATAGTTTTCTTGTAAATAAGATAATAGTTCGCCATTACCACAACCTAAATCAAGCACTCGGCTACCGGGTTTTATCCAACTCGCAATGGTTCGGAATTCAGCGCGTATTGAGTTCATTTTATTGAATCCTCTACATGCTTCATATAACTGTATAAAACATCCTGATAATCTTTATTAGGAATAAGAAAAGCATCATGCCCCTGATTGGCGGTAATTTCAGAATAAGTAACACGCTTATTGGTATCTAATAAGGCTTTTACTATTTCGCGTGATCGTTCCGGTGCAAAACGCCAGTCTGACGTAAACGCAACCACTAAAAAACGTGCGCTTGCTTTACTTAATGCTACGGCTAAATCATCGTTGTAATCTTTCGCAGGGTCAAAATAATCGAGCGCTTTGGTCATTAATAAATAAGTATTGGCATCAAACTTGTCCACGAAAGATTCACCCTGATAACGCAAATAACTTTCTACCTGAAATTCGGTATCAAAGTTAAAATTAATTTTACCTTCTCGAAGTTCTCGGCCAAATTTTGCGCGCATCGATTCGTCGGATAAATAAGTAATGTGGCCGAGCATCCGTGCCAGTTTAATACCGCGACGAGGGATTACATTGTGTTCGTAGTAGTGTCCATCATGAAAATCAGGATCGGAGCTGATAGCTTGTCGGGCCACTTCATTAAAACCAATATTTTGTGCTGATAATTTGGGTGCTGCGGCAATAACAATTGAATGTGCTAAACGTTCAGGATAATCAATAGCCCATTGCAACGCCTGCATCCCGCCTAAGCTGCCACCGATAACGGCAACAAATTTGTTAATGCCGAGCTCATCGGCGAGTAAGGTTTGGCTGTAAACCCAATCTTTAACGGTAACAATGGGAAAGTCGCGGCCATACGGTTTGTTTGTTTTTGGGTTACTACTCATGGGGCCGGTAGATCCTTTGCAGCCACCTAGATTGTTGGAGCAGATAATAAAAAATTTATTGGTATCAAAGGGTTTGCCGGGGCCAATATAGGCGTTCCACCAACCGGGTTTTTTGTCATTCGCCGAATGATATCCTGCAACATGTTGATCGCCGCTGAGTGCGTGGCAAACAAGAATGGCATTGGATTTGGTTGCGTTTAATTCACCATAGGTTTCATAGATAAGATCAAATTCAGGTAAACTTATACCGCATTCCAATTTAATGGCCTGTGCGAAATGATGTGTTTGTGGGCTAACGATGCCAATAGAATCATTTGGTATGGTTCTTTGTTCTGAATCAGGCACTGAATTGGACATGAAATAAGCTTGTGTTGTTTGTTTAATCGAGTGGTCAGTCTAATAAGCTTGGGATGACGATGCAAGTTTCAAGTTGAATCTCTAAAGGTTTAATTCATCACAGCTTTTGTGTGATTAATATTAAATTACCAGGCTTTTTTTTATTGATAGCTTGTCAGTTTGTTGTGGGGAGTTTAGTGTGCTTAAGCAACCTGAGCATCTGATTTATGGTTCGCAATAAACCATTCCAACGGTTTATTGAGTGTTTCTATTAAGTTATTCAGATCTTGTAACTGGTTTTGCAATATTTCGGCTGTTTTACCTAATTCAGACATGCGTGATTGTAAGGTATCGCGTGATTCATTAATTTTGCGTAAACTTTCAAGACGTTTTTCCATTTGGTCTTTATGTTCTTTTATCCGTGTGACCAAGGGCAGCATTGCAGCTTTGCTCCATGAGTTGGCTTCCTGATGTGCCTGATAAAGCGTGTTGCGTGCATGTGAAACCATAGAGATAAAGAATTTCTTCACTACAAAGGCTTGCTCAGTCATGGTCATGACCGGGCTGTTACGGTAAGCTTCGGCTTCAAAGTATAAACGTTCCAGATCACGTTTGTATTTTACGATGCTGAATAGTCGAGGTTTAGTTTCCGTTAAGCCATGTTCTTTATTGAACTGTCGATAAATGGTTTGTACTAGTCGGTTCACATTTTCAACGTGTTTATTGGCGGTATCCATGGTGCCGTTAATAATATCAAAGAATTCTTTCATGCTTTTCTTTAACTTCATTGTTGACCAAGCACCGGTCATATTTTTGCGTGTTTCAGCCATCAGTTTATCGAGTGCATTAATGCTAAGTGTATTTAACAACTGTGAATGATGGTCGTTAAACATTTTTTTGTTGGCCTGAAAGCTTTCAACAGATTTATGGTAAACGGTTTGTTCCTGACGGGTTTTTTTCATTAGATGAATAATCACGTCTTCATTTTTGCCGCTTAGGCTGTTGAGTTCTTTTAACTGGTTGTTGGCTTCGGCCAGCCGAGAAGCAATCATGCTTTGGGCTTCTTTTGCCATACTGCCAATCTCACCGACAATATTTTCGCGCACAATGTTTTGTTTTGACGGCAAGATGTCTTTGGATAAAATAGATTCCAGTGCAAGGATATTACTGCGTTTAATTAAATCAACGTCATGACGAATTTTAGCCAATAAGCCTTTTTGTGCCGAAACAGGGTAAACATTGGTGCTTTCTATGTTTAACATTCTTGCGGTGGTGGTGCATTGGGTGGTAATACTTTTGTTAATACCAGCTTCGTCTTTGAGTTCATCCCATAAGGTATCAATTTTATTCAATACCACGATACGCCCGGTTTGGGCTTCGCCACCTAAGGGCTCAACATAATGTTTCCACATTTCCATATCAGATTTAGTGACACCGGTATCGGCGGCCAACACAAATACAACCGCTTGCGCACTGGGCAACATATTGAGAGTGAGTTCAGGCTCGGTGCCCATGGCATTTAAGCCGGGGGTATCTAAAATGGTTAAGCCTTCTTTTAATAATGGGTGCGGGAAGCTAATGATAGCGTGCCGCCACATGGGGATTTCAACTTTACCATCGGGGTCAACATGCACGCTATCTTCGGGCGCATGTAGTGCGAGTTTAATGGCTTCTTTGGGACTGACTCTTTTGGTGCGCACAATTTCTTGAAAGGTTTCCGACATGGCTTCGGATGAATTGGTGTCTAACTCCATATGTGTCCAGTTAACGGGATCTTTCTTTAATTCATTAATACTGGCTTCTTCGAGCCGTGTTTCAATGGGGAGCAGACGAATATAATTTTTGTGTGTCGTATTGTCGTAAAATAGTTCAGTCGGACACATGGTGGTACGGCCGGCTTCGGAAGGCAGTAGTCGGCGGTCATATTCCGAGAAGAAGATAGCGTTGATCAGTTCTGTTTTACCGCGTGCAAATTCAGCAACAAATGCAATGGTGAGGTGATCGCTTTTTAAAGTCTGGATAAGTTCAAAAATACGCAGTTCAACTTCACTGCTGCTCATTTTATTGGTTTCTAGCCATTTCTGAAAACTTTCAATGGAAGTAATGAGTTCCGTTTTCCAACGGCCATAGGCTTGCATTTGGTCTGTAAAGCGTTCTGTTGCCATCTATATTGCTCAGTAATAAATTTGATTTAAATAAATATAGCCTTAAATATCAGTAAAGTACACGCTTTTATTGAACTATCACATTAAAATGTGACAAAAGCCCTTCCATTCCTGAACGGCGTAATTACGTTAACGGCCAGTGTTTTTGAAATTTTAGCTAAAATTTCGGTAATTTTGTCTGGTTATTCTGCTTGGTACAGGCGTAGTGTGGGGGGTAAATCCGTCAAAGATTCGATACGGAGTGTTTTAAGTCGGTTGGTTTGTCCTTTGGTCACCTGAATATTTTTTTTGGCTAGCCCAAAAAGCCCGGCTAAATAGCGGATAAGATACTCGTTGGCCCTGCCATCCACGGGGGGTGCTTTGAGGCGTATTTTCAGTCGGTCAGCGTGTAGACCGACTATTTCGTCTTTACTAGCACGGGGTTGAATAACGACATGCAAAAGTAAGATATTGTTTTTCCAACTAAAAAAGGTATTTTGCATGAGGGAAAGCAAGGTTCTTAAAGAGATAGATCAGGTAGTCAACAAAGGCCAGTTTTATAAAGACGAGTGTGACTAAGGCAAACATGGATGATAAGTCCAACCCGGACATGGGTGGGATTAGGCGGCGAAAGGGGCGCATAATGGGGTTGGTGAGTTGGCTTAGCAGGCTCACCATGGGGTTGTATCCCATCGGATTAATCCAGCTAATGATGGCTAAAATTAAAATACCGAATATATAGATATTAATCCAAAGTCCTAATAGTTCAGCCAGAGCCCAAGGGAGCAAGCCGGGAAAGCCCGGCATAGGCTGGCCGGGGAGTAGCCCGATTACCACAAATTCAATACATTGCAGTACTAGCAGCAAAAGAACAGCTGCAAAATCTATCCCACGATAGCCGGGAATAACGCGGCGTAACGGTATTAAGGGTGGATTCGTTATCTTGTAGATAAATTGTGAAATCGGATTGCTAAAATCAGCGCGTACCCATTGGAATAAAAAGCGCAACATAACAACTAAAATATATGCGCCAAATAAGGTACTGATTAAAAAGCTACTGGCATTTCCAAGATGTGAGCCCATTGGTTTTTCCTAAAATATGAAAGTGGATTGACTTATGTCTGGTCGAGTTCAGCCGCAAGCTGTTTAGAACGATCATACGCAGCTTGCATGGCTTGGCCAAATATTTCAATTAACTGCTTATCGAGCAGGGTATTTATAGCCTGTTCAGTGGTGCCTCCGGGTGAAGTAACGCGTCGTCGCAGTGTGGCCGGATTATCTTCGCTTTGTGATGCGAGGGTCGCGGCACCGAGAGCGGTTTGCAATGTGAGTTGCCGTGCGGTGTCTGTTTTGAGTCCAAGATTTTCAGCGGCTGTTTGCATGGCTTCCATGACTAAAAAGAAATAGGCCGGGCCGCTGCCAGAAAGGGCGGTGACTGAATCTAGTAAGTCCTCACTATCAACCCATAGCGCGATACCCGTGGCGCACATAATAATGTTGGCATAATCTTTTTGTTGGGCGGAAACCTGTTGGTTAGCATAAAGCCCACTTGCACCACATTGCACTAGGGCCGGCGTATTGGGCATAGCGCGAATAATGGCCACATCACTGCCTAGCCATTTAGCGAGAGAACTTATTTTTAAACCGGCAGCTATGGACAAAAACACAGTCTGAGTTTGACTGGCGTCAAGTTCAGCTAAAACAGTTTGCATCACTTGTGGTTTAACCGCTAGTACCACCACATCACACTGTTCAATAAGCTGTTGATTGGATGCTGCTGGAGTAATGCCAAAGTCATTGGCTAAGCCCGTTAATGTGTCTGCGGACTGATCATAAACCTGAATGTTAATGCTGACGTTGGTATCGGCCACAAGCCCACCAATTATACTGCGAGCCATATTGCCGCCGCCGATAAAGCCGACCGAAAAAGAAGTATTTGTTTCTGACATAATGTATAGCCTAATGGATAAGTCGTTAATTTGCCAAGTGATTTTTAAGTTATTGGCGAGTTAGCAATAGATTTTTAACTACTTTTGGTTTAATTCCGTGCCCCAAAAATGGCGGTGCCAACTCTCACCATGGTAGCACCTTCGGCAATGGCCGCATCGAGATCATTACTCATTCCCATGGATAACGTGTCGAGTGAATTTGTTTGGGGCAGGTTTTCAAATAATTGACGTAATGCGGCAAAAGCGCTGTGTTGTTGTTGGGTATTTGATGCAGCCGGTGGGATAGCCATCAGCCCACGCAACTCAAGTTGGGGAAGTTGGTTGATAGCCGTTGCCAACAAATTTAATTCTTCGGCAATAATGCCAGCTTTTTGGGGTTCGTTACCAATATTTACCTGAATACAAATTTTTAGGGGCGGTAAATGAGGCGGGCGTTGTTCACTGAGTCGTTGGGCTATTTTTAAGCGGTCAACACTGTGTACCCAGTGAAAATTTTCTGCAATGGCGCGAGTTTTGTTCGACTGGATAGGGCCAATATAATGCCATTCCAGATTAAAGCCCTGTTCTCGCAGGCTTTGAATTTTGGGAAGTGCATCTTGTAAATAATTTTCACCAAAGCGGGTTTGTCCCGCTTCGGCAATGGCTTTTACCGCTTCAATCGTTTGTGTTTTACTGACTGCAAGCAATAATATGCTATCAGGCTCACGATGATTGGCTTTTGCGGTATCTGTGATCTGAGTTTGTACGGCCTTAAGGCGTTGCGCTAACGTAGTCATTATAATGCTTTTTCAGAAAAATCGATGCGTCTCTATTAATAGGAACGGACTTGCCCTATATTAGGTGACAATGTAGTTTAAAAATTTAGTTTTGGCCGATAATGAATTCTCAGCTAGACTATTATAGATAAAGAGCCCCTTTTAAGGTAACCGGAAAAAGAAAGATATTATGGATATTACAGAATTACTTGCCTTTGGCGTAAAAAATGGCGCTTCAGATTTACATTTATCATCGGGTTTACCACCGATGATCCGGGTTGATGGTGACATAAAACGTATCAACGTACCACCACTAGAACATAAAGTCGTGCATTCGCTGGTTTATGACATTATGAATGATAAACAGCGCAAAGATTATGAAGAATTTTTAGAGACGGATTTTTCTTTCGAAATTCCTGAACTTGCACGTTTTCGAGTTAACGCTTTTAATATTAATAAAGGTGCGGCAGCGGTTTTTCGTACTATTCCATCAAAAGTATTGAGTATGGAAGAGTTAGGATGCCCGGCTATTTTTAGAGATATATCCGATAACCCGCGTGGTGTTGTACTTGTGACGGGGCCAACCGGTTCGGGTAAATCAACTACTCTGGCCGCAATGGTGGATTATAAAAATGAAAAAGAACATGCGCATATTTTAACTATTGAAGACCCCATCGAATTTGTTCATGAAAGTAAAAAATGTTTAGTCAATCAACGTGAAGTCCATTTACACACTCATGGTTTTAATCAAGCATTGCGCTCAGCGTTACGCGAAGATCCTGATATTATTTTGGTGGGTGAGTTACGGGATTTAGAAACCATTCGTTTAGCCTTAACGGCTGCCGAAACTGGCCATTTAGTGTTTGGCACCTTGCACACCAGTTCAGCGGCTAAAACGATTGACCGAATCATTGATGTGTTTCCTGCCGCAGAAAAAGACATGGTACGTTCGATGTTATCGGAATCGTTACGTGCGGTAATATCACAAACATTGATGAAAAAAATTGGTGGAGGTCGGGTTGCTGCCCATGAAATTATGATTGGTACACCGGCAATACGAAACTTAATTCGTGAAGATAAAGTAGCGCAAATGTATTCAGCCATTCAAACTGGTAATCAGGTTGGGATGGTAACGTTAGACCAAACATTACAGGATTTGGTTGCGCGGGGTATTGTTAGTAAGCAGGAAGCAAGATTACGAGCTATGAACAAAGCGGACTTCGAATAGGACGAATAACGAGAGTTTATATTGCCACCTTATCCGTGATGATTACGGGTTAATTGATGAAAATTTAATTAGGGTTATTTGATGGATTTTGAATCGTTACTTAAATTAATGGTACACAAGAACGCCTCTGACTTGTTTATTACTGCTGGGGTTGCGCCAAGCTTAAAAGTTAATGGTAAGTTGGCTCCGGTGACTCAGGGTACGTTAACACCATCACAATCGCGTGAAATTGTTTTAAGTATTATGTCACCCGCGCAGCGTGAAGAATTTGAGCGAACCAGTGAATGTAATTTTGCAATATCAGCATCGGGTATTGGTCGGTTTCGTGTGAGTGCTTTTATGCAACGAAGCCATGCTGGTATGGTGTTACGTAAAATTGAAACAAATATTCCAACGATTGAAGAATTAGGTTTACCTGAAATACTTCGCGATCTGGCAATGACTAAACGGGGTCTGGTTTTATTTGTCGGTGCAACCGGCTCGGGTAAGTCAACATCATTGGCATCCATGATTGGTTTTAGAAACAAGAACAGTACCGGCCATATTATTAGTATTGAAGATCCTATTGAATATATACATCATCATGAAGGTTGTATCATTAGCCAACGTGAAGTTGGTTTGGACACTGAAAGTTTTCAGACTGCACTAAAAAATACATTACGTCAGGCGCCGGACGTTATTCTTATTGGTGAAATACGTACAAGAGAAACAATGGATCATGCTATTGCTTTTGCTGAAACCGGGCACCTTTGTTTGGCAACCTTGCACGCAAATAATGCGAATCAGGCGATGGATCGTATTATTAACTTTTTTCCAGATGACCGACGTAATCAGTTGCTATTAGATTTATCTTTAAATATGAGAGCGGTTGTTGCGCAACAACTTATACCCAAACCGGATGGTTCGGGTCGGGTTTTGTGTGCCGAGATTTTAATTAATACGCCGTTGATGGCCGATATTATTCGTAAAGGTGAAATCCATGAAATGAAAGGTTTAATGTCACGTTCCCGACAAAATGGCATGTTAACGTTTGATCAAGCGCTCTATGATTTATATAAAGAAGGCGAAATAACCTATGAAGATGCTATCAATCATGCCGATTCAGCAAATGAACTCAGGTTAATGATTAAACTCGGTGACTCACAAGGTGATGTGGACTCTATTTCTGCGGCACTGGATGGAATAACGATAGAGGAAACCGATTAACCTGAACTCGGGATAAGAAAAATGCTGTATAAAGTTGCTGAGAGCAAGGAGAGCCAACGTCAGAATCCTTTAATAAAAACACGCAAAATACGCCATCCTTGGCCGCTCGACTGCCGCGTCCTTGCGGCAGACGGTTTTTATTAAAGGATTCTGGCGTTCCCCTCCGATGGTTAGTGACTAATTTCCTTATCCCGAGTTCAGGTTGATTAGGAATATTAAATTTAGAATACAAAGTTAAAAAAAAGGGGCGAATCGCCCCTTTTTTATTGCTTGTATTACAGATATTAATTCAAAATATTTAGACTTTATTTGAGATTCTTTTAGTTATGTTTTTGTTTTTTAGTTAGCAATAATGCTGGTGTGTAATACACCAATTTCTTTGCCGTTACTTAAAACAGGGATTGAAAGCTGAATACTGCTTAGTTTTGTTGTTGGATCGGCTTTTGGTTTTTTTGAATTCCAGACTTTACCACGAATGGCTTTAGTAAAAGCCGGGCGTTTCGCAATATTAAAAATAGCCGGTTTCTTGCTACCCGCAACCAGATTACCTTTCTTATCCCGTAAAAATAATTTTCCGAGTGATTTATCTTGTTCCCATGTAAATAATTTTTTACCAGCCGAACTGCTTAAAAAGGGCTTTACTTTAGCATCGGAAGCAGAAAGTTTTTTCCATGTTGTGTTTGTCATGTTTGTTTTATGATTATTGGCCTGTTTAACCGCTTTAACAATAACGGGATCTTTCGCCCATTCAGAAAGTTTGCTTTTATAAAGGTTTAACTTTGCCTGTAAGCTGGGAGAAAGTTCGCCTGCTTGTATGGATGAAAAGCTAAATAGAGCAATAAGTAAGCTTGATATAATTTGAATACGGAGAGATTGCAATGTGTGTGTCATTGGTTTTATTCCTTTAAGTTAAGTGCCTGTCCAAATATTTTGAGTGGTGAAGACTATAACGTTCAGGATAAGAAAACTATGAAGTGGTTGGCATTTAAAATGTGAATTGAGTCGTTTGTGATGGGTTTCAATGTTTAAGCCAAAACATTAGTACAGAGAAAGAGCTTAATAGCGGGTTTTAATGCTTGTTGTTGTATTTATTACACTCAATTTCTGGGTTTAAAAAACTAACCGCGCATCAAATACCGGCCCATCAACACAAACCCGTTTCATTGCGCTGCCTTGTTCGGTTTTAACTTCAACCACGCAACCGGCGCAGCCACCTACTGCACAGGCCATATATTCTTCGAGTGACACCTGACAGGGTAAATCAAATTCTTTGGCGAGTGCGGCAACTGCTTCAAGCATGGGATGAGGGCCGCAGGAAAATATTTCAACTTGCTTGCGTTTACTGTCGTCAAGTGCTTCGAGCCATAAACGTGCAAGGTCAGTTACGTAACCCGCATGAACGCCAGGGTAGTCTTGTAGGCTAGTGAGTCGGCAAGGAATATTCCAGTCTTCCAGTAACGGCATGGTGGCGGTAACTTCGGATGGTACACCGGGAAGAATAAACTGTGATGGTTGTGTGGTGAATGGGAAAGGGACTTCGGAACCTAAAATAACAAAGGGTTGGTAATGGCTGCGTTGTTTTTTTATGTCATCAGCAATAAAAATCATTGGTGGCATACCGACTCCACCACCAATCAGTAACGGGCGTTTGTTTTCTTTGTGTAACTGGAACGGTTGGCCAATAGGCCCAAGTATATCAAGAGTTTCACCTTGTTTGCGCGTGGCGAGTTGTCGAGTACCTTCACCTACGGCCTTATACAAAAAGTCGACCATACCGGTTTTAGGACTGGTACACATAATTGAAATAGGTCGGCGCATTGCTAATGATGGCGCGCATTGTATATGCGCAAAACTGCCGGCTTTGGCCTCGGCGGCAATGAGTGGTGCATGGACACGCAAAATATATTGATCGCCCGGATAATTCTGCTGAGAAATAATTTCAGCAAGTTCGACGTTAATAGTATTGCGGTGAGATTTATTCATAATGATTAACTTTGGTAAACAATTTTTCCATCCAGTAAGGTATGAGTCACTTTGCCTTGTAATTCCCAGTTAGTAAATGGTGTATTATGTCCAGTGCTGACAAATTGTTCGGCCTTCACTGTCCAGTTAGCTGCTGGGTTATAAATACAAATATCGGCTGCGGCATTTACCGACAAGTGACCTGCATCGATACCTAAAATTTTGGCAGGTTCAACGGTGAGCTTTTGTATCAGTGTTTTTAGGTCAAGAATGTTTTCATTCACTAAACGTAAACTGAGCGGCAATAAGGTTTCTAAACCACTAATACCGGGTTCGGTTGCGCTGAATGGAGCCAGTTTGGCGTCGGCACAATGAGGTTGATGATCGCTGCATAAGGCATCAATGTTATTTTGTTTTAAGCCTTGCTGTAAGCCCTGTTTATCGCGTTGCGAACGCAGTGGTGGTATAACATGGCAGTTGCTGTCAAAAAATCCAATATCTAAATCGGTGAGATGTAAATGATGGATGCTGGCATCGACACTAACGGGTAAGCCTTGCTGTTTTGCCTGAGTGATCATGTGCAGCGCATTGGCGGATGAAATATGTGAGAAGTGGGCGCGCACACCGGTTTGTTCTATTAACATCAATTCGCGTGAAACCGCAGCGGTTTCAGCCGACTCTGGAATGGCGGGTAAACCCAGACGCGTCGACATAACACCTTCATGCGCACAGCCGTTGTTGGATAGACCGGGATCTTCTGCGTGTAGAAAAATAGTTAAGTCACAACTCGCTGCATATTCCATCGCACGGCGCATCACTAAAATATTTTTAAGTGGTTTTAAACCATTACTGACACCCACGCAGTTTGCTTGTGTTTTTAAGGTAGCCATTTCACTTAATAGCTCGCCTTTTAATCCGAGAGTAAGTGCCGCTTGGGTAACAACATGGCAGTTCGCGGCGGCGGCTGCACGTTGATGGATGAGTTCAGCAACGGCGGTGGTATCAATACAAGGGTCGGTATCCGGAGGTACACAAACAGTCGTTATTCCCCCTGCGGCAGCGGCGGCTGTTTCGGATGCAATGGTGCCTTTGTATTCCTGACCGGGTTCACGTAGTCGAACGCAAAGGTCAACAATACCGGGGATAACAACATGATTTTTAGCATCGATGGTTTTATCTGCTTTAAAACCATCGGGCTTGTTGCCGATGCCAGCTATTTTTCCGTTAGCAATGTAAACATCGTGAAGGGCGTCAATATTATTGGCCGGGTCGACAACATGACCTTGTTTAATTAACAACTTCATGTTGCTTTGCTTTCAGTTGGTGCTTGTCGTCCAAGCGTCATTGACATTACGGCCATGCGAATAGCAATACCGTTTGTAACCTGTTCTAGAATAACCGATTGTGGTCCATCGGCAACCGTTGATTCAATTTCAACGCCACGGTTAATCGGGCCGGGGTGCATTACAATGGCATCGGGTTTGGCGAGTTTAAGTTTTTCGCTAGTTAAGCCATAGGTTTCAAAATATTCATGTTCGCTAGGCAGTAACGCACCTTGCATACGTTCGCGTTGTAAACGCAGCATCATCACCACATCAACATCTTTCAGACCTTGCTCTATATCATGGTAAACATGCACACCCATTGAATCGGTGGCCGGTGGAATTAAAGTATTTGGTGCGATGACTCGAATCTCTGGCACGCCGAGCGTGTTCAACGCATGTATTTCAGAACGTGCGACACGCGAATGCATAATGTCACCAATAATCGCAACGCGCAGTTTTGTAAAATCCTGTTTATGTCGACGGATGGTAAACATATCGAGCATCGCTTGAGTGGGATGGGCATGCTGGCCATCACCGGCATTGATCACACTGATATGGGGGGATACATGTTGCGCAATAAAATGGGCCGCGCCACTCTGGTTGTGCCGTACCACAAACATATCACAGTGCATGGCTTCAAGGTTGCGTAGCATATCGAGCAGGCTTTCACCTTTTGATGTGGATGAGGTGTCGATATTAATATTAAGCACATCGGCGGACAAACGTTTTGCCGCTAACTCAAAGGTAGTACGGGTACGGGTGCTGGCTTCAAAGAATAAATTAACGATTGTTTTGCCGCGCAGTAAGGGGACTTTTTTAACTTGTTGAGTACCAACGGTTGCAAAATTTTCGGCAGTGTCGAGAATATCGACTAAGACATTACGTTTTAAACCATCAATAGTTAAAAAATGCCTGAGCAGACCATTTTCATCAAATTGAATATCGGTTTGTTTCATTATGCTTATTGAGTCTCCAGTGCTAAGGGTTTGGGGCCGGTTAATTTAATATGCTGATCTTTTGTTAAGTTCAATTTTGCGCCTGCAATATCAGCGGCTATCGGGAGTTCTTTGCCGCTACTGCGTTCAATAAGTACAACCAGTGTGACTGAGGCCGGTCGGCCATAATCAAAAATTTCGTTTAAGGCAGCACGAATGGTGCGGCCGGTGTGTAAAACATCGTCCACCAAAATAATATGTTGGTCATCAACACTAAAGGGCAAGCTAGAAGGCTGTACCTGCGGGTGCATACCAATGCGAGTAAAATCATCACGATAAAAACTGATATTTAAACTGCCGAGAGGTTGTTTTAACTTGAGCGCCTGATGTAATGCCTCGGCAACCCAGACCCCACCGGTATGAATACCAATCATGTGCGGGTCAGAAATAGAGTGTGTTTGTAAATAAGAATTGAGCTCAGAGGCCATTGTGGTCAGCAGTTGGGTAACATTTTGCTGTTTAGGCATACAAACTCACTTTTTGCTTTCTGTTAACTGTTTTCGTAGTAACTGAATTTAATAGATTTATTGTCGAAACCAACTCTCAACAATCAGTTGCGCGGCTATTTTATCAATATCCATGGCCTTTTGTCTTTTATTTGTTTGTTTTTTCCCAATATTTATTTTTTTGGTATTTATTTCACGTAGACGTTCTTCGGCTTCATAAGAGCTTAAGCGTTCATCCATAAATTCAACCGGCAGTTGAAAACGTCCATTGAGTTGGTTACCAAATTTTTTGGCAGCTTGTGTCATGGCTTGTTCTTCACCATCGAGGTGTACCGGCAGGCCTACCACTAAAATATTGGGTTGCCAGTCTTTAATTTGTTTTTCTATCGCTGCCCAGTTGGGTTTCTGATTTTTACTCGGCAGGGTGATTAAGGGAGTCACCGTTTGGGTGACAGACTGACCAACGGCTACTCCAATTTTTTTACTACCGTAGTCAAAGCCGAGAACTGTTTGTGTGTTTTTAAGCATGTCCAACATCGGTTGAGATTAAACTTAATTCGACCCCTAAATGCTTTGCAGCGAGTGTCCATTTTTGTTCCGATGACACTTCAAAAATAATCTGTTCATCTGCAATGCCGTTTAGCCAAGCATTGGCGAGCAGCTCCTGTTCGAGTTGGCCATCGCTCCAACCTGCATAACCGAGCATAATTAAATAATGTTCGGGCCCTTCATTTAAGGCAATGGCCTCAATAATATCTTGTGACATGGTTAAGCTAATGGAATCGGTAACCACCATACTGGCATCCCATTCATTGTCGGTTGTTTTGGGTGCTTGATGTAACACAAACCCACGATCGGGTTGTACTGGGCCACCCGCATAAACGGGAATACTGGCAATTTCAATATCGTCGGTTGGCATACTCAGGTGGTCGAGTAAATCACCCAAGCCAACATCCAGTGGGCGGTTAATGGTTACCCCCATGGCGCCCTCATCATTGTGGTCACAAATGTAACTGACCGTATGGAAAAATTCAGGATCCGCCAGATTAGGCATGGCGATAAGAAACTGGTTGGTTAAACAGGTGGTTTCGAAGTCGCTCATAAGCTTAAGTATCGACTAGAGTGAGGGATCACGCAAGGCTTTTGAGACGAGAATAACGATAGGTTTTGGTTAACGTGCAGACATACCAAAACGATTATTATTTTTAAAACGCCATACACGCGGTATATGTAGCACTTTAGTGTCGCGCAGAATTTCAGGTGTGAGGGGTGGATAGGGAGCGCCTAAACGCACAATACGTTTTGCCGCATTATCTAGCACCGGGTAGCCGGATGAACGTAATATTTTAATCGACAATAAACTGCCATCTGGGTTAATCGCAACATCCATTAATAGATGACCAGTAATATGCTTATGAATGGCGGCGCTAGGGTAATTGATATTACCGATACGTTCTACTTTAGAACGCCAAGCATCCAAATAACTTGCAAAGCGGTGTTGTTTAGCATTGGCTGCATTAATATAAGTATGTTCAGGATTTTTCTGGTAGGTTTGTTTAAGACGATTTATTTCTGCACTAATATGCGCAATCTCTCTACTGCGTTCAAATAATTGTGCGGCCGTTATTTTTTTTGTTTCAATCGGCACTACTTCCTGTTGTTTTTTAGTTTGCACAGTCGTTTTTGATTGTTGGGTGGTTAATAATTCCTGCTGTTGCGTTTGTTCTTTTATTTTAGGGGGGGTTATCTCATTACGACTATTGGGTGCAAAACCATGTTCCTGTGTCGGCATGGGATTAGAAAATGGACTGCTTGGGCGTACTTTGTCATCAATATTGCCACCACCAATCTGGTTTGCTTGTGCAAGGTAATCGGCTTTTTTAGGTGCGTCATCATTTTTATTGTGTACCAAGGTAATTTCCATGGTACTTAAATCAGATGAATCTTTGAGTAATTCCAGATTAAAACTTACGCCAAGAATTATAATGGCATGAATTGCCAAGGCAATAAAAATCATCATGCTTAGGCGTTCGGAACTCTTGCTTGGGGTGTTTGCTGGGACTTGGGTTAACGCAATATTGGACATGAAAGGTACTTTATCATGTTTTTTGGTTTTGGGGATATTGTTGGAGTCGTTCGGTTAGTCGGTTAGAAGTAGAATATGCTTTGCATGTTTTGAACATAAAAAGGGGAGAAAGGCCGAACATGCGGAGCATGTTCAGGCATAAGTGCGCGTACAGGAGACGCGCACTAAACTATTTTATTTTTGCTTCTTTATATTCAACGTATTTACGCACAACAGGATCATATTTTTTTATGACCATTTTATCTGGCATAGTTCGTTTGTTTTTAGTGGTTGTATAAAAGTGGCCGGTATTGGCACTGGATACTAATTTAATTTTATCACGCATAATGTTGGGTCCTTTTTAGAATTTTTCGCCACGACTACGCATGTCAGACAGAACAGAATCGATACCTTTTTTATCGATAATGCGCATGCCTTTTGAGCTTAAGCGTAAACGTACAAAACGACTTTCAGATTCAACCCAAAAACGGTGCGTTTGCAGGTTCGGTAAAAAACGGCGACGGGTTCTATTTTTCGCGTGGGAAACATTGTTTCCTGACATAGGGCGTTTACCCGTTACTTGGCATACTTTTGCCATAATATTGCTCCAAAACGTAATAATTCCGCGTTAATCCGTTAATTTGTGATTAACAGCGTCAAAAAGAGCGCGCATTTTAAGGAAATACGGCGCCTGTGACAAGGTTTATTCGTTAAATAAGGAAGAATAATTTGGACCTCCTTCAATTGTTTAGCCAAAATTTAACGAGGTCGGAATAGCTTATCCTCTGTGAGCCCCAAATTGGGCTCTTTTTGCCCTGTATCGGACGTATTTTCTCGCATAGTCTCTCCTTTTAACTTAGACTGCTTAATAACCTGTTATTTGTAAGGGAATTAACATCTGATAATTTTAAGGAGCAAGATTATGGCAGATAAAACAGATCATCGGTTTAAAATTATTCAAATATCACTACTACTTTTTATATTGGTCTCCATCCCATGCTTTGTTTATGCGGACGACGATGACGACGATGAAGATGTAAAACCCATTCAAACAAGTATCACCACAGATGTGCTCCGTTACAAAGTAGAAGACGTTGGCCCGATCCGGCCTGCGGTACTTGCCTTGCTGTCGCGTGGCTGGACAGTTGACACGTTTGATAAGACCCATGTTATTGGCACTTATGCCCGGGACAGCGATTTGTCGCGGGTTCAAATTGATTATGCCGATCTTGAAAAGATTACCTTCCACTATATCGACCCGGCAAAAGAAAAGAATCTGGAATACCTGAGAAACCTGAGTCGTGACTTTCTTGGTGGTTATTTATCCTGTCGTTTTCTCAAACGTTAAATTAGGAGCATTATTAATGAAAATATTATTTTTTACTCTAATGGTTCTCTTTTCTGCCAACAGTTATGCTACCAATGACGGGGCGTTAACCTTTAATGTAAACGTTTTAAAGGTTTCAATGAATGATGCCCGACGTGCCACATTACATGCGATTAATTACAAGAACTGGAAAATTGATCGGATAATGGACACTGAAATTTATTTCCAATACGATGACGTCAAGGCAATGGCTGATTTCAAAGATTATCCTGAAATTAAACTCACTTATACGGGTGAGGATGCCGGTTCTTCACGTTGGTTTCCGGCAATTAAAAAGAACGCGTTAGTTGAAATGGTTTCTTGTATGAATTAAATAGTTTGAGCCTAGAGTAAAAATTGGTAGTTTGTTGATCCCAAACGACACTGTCCCAACTATTCACATCAAGCCCCGTTCGGTAAACGACACACAATAGCCATCGCCCACTATGATATGGTCGAGTACCCGTATTTCGACCACACCTAGCGCGGTTCGTAACTGTTGGGTAATTTGTTTGTCGGCATGACTGGGTTCGGCAATGCCGGAGGGATGGTTATGGGCAAAAATCACCGCAGCGGCATTATACGACAGGGCTTGCTTAACCACTTCGCGTGGGTAAACGCTGGCGCCTGCGAGTGTGCCCTGAAATAATTCGCAGTATTGAATAATGCGGTTGCGGTTATCGAGGTAAATACAAGCAAAGACTTCATGTGGATAGTCGCGCATTTTGGCTTGAAAATACTGTTTGGTGGTCTCTGCACTGGTGAGAGAGTCGCTTCGGTTTAAAGATTCGAACAGATGCCGTTGGCTAAGTTCTAAAACCGCTTGTAGTTGGGCATATTTTGCGGGGCCAAGTCCCATATGCTGACAAAAATCTTGTTGGCTAGCGGTGAGTAAGTTACGCAGGCCACCAAAATTGTTTATTAATTCGCGGGCAAGATCGACAGCGGTTTTACCTTTGATGCCGGTGCGTAAAAAAATGGCCAGTAACTCAGCATCAGAAAGGGATTGCGAGCCTTGTGCGAGTAATTTTTCGCGGGGGCGTTCGAGTGCAGGCCAGTCCGTTATGGGCATTTTAGATCTCCTTATCTATTTACTCGTCATTTTTTGCCTTGTATTTGCAGCTCTCAAGGCGTTTACGGTTTGTGTTAGTGTGTTTATCCTTAATATAATATGGAATATACGAGAAAATGTGCTTATTTTACAGCGAATTGTTATTTTTTTGTTAGAATAAATAGCTTATGAAGAGATTGGCTAACAAACGGATTTTATTAGGGATTACCGGCAGTATTGCGGCCTATAAAGCCGCTGACATTATTCGGCGTTTGCGCGAAGCGGATGCTGAAGTGCGCGTGGTGATGACGCACGGTGCCACTGAATTTGTGACCCCACTCACCTTTCAGGCATTATCCGGCAACCCGGTTCATCAACACCTTCTAGATAACGATGCCGAAGCGGCGATGGGGCATATTGAGCTGGCACGTTGGGCTGACGTTATTCTTGTTGCTCCGGCCAGTGCCGATTTTATCAGTCGGCTTTGCTTTGGCCGTGCCAACGATTTACTGGGTGCTTTATGCCTAGCGAGCCATGTGCCACTGGCCTTGGCGCCGGCAATGAACCAGCAAATGTGGAAAGATCCCGCTACCCAAACAAATGTGCAAACCTTACGCAGCCGGGGGGTGTTGTTGTTTGGGCCCGATAGCGGTGAGCAAGCTTGTGGTGATGTGGGCGAAGGGCGACTGATGCAGCCACATGCGTTGCTGGATGCGTTGGCCGATGTGTTTGCAACCGGTAGCTTAACCGGCCAAACGGTGTTAATTACCGCCGGTCCCACGCAAGAAGCTATCGATCCGGTGCGTTATTTGTCTAATCATAGTTCCGGTAAAATGGGTTACGCGTTAGCAACGGCGGCGCTAGAAGCGGGTGCCGAAGTGATATTGATTAGCGGCCCAGTGGATAAAAGTTTGCGAGTCTCCCATGCGATTAAAACCCTGCACGTCACAACCGCCCAACAAATGCTTGAACAGACTCAAGCTTTTTCGCATCAAGCTGATATCTTTATCGCTGCTGCTGCGGTGGCGGATTATCGCCCAGTACTGGCTAATACAGAAAAAATTAAAAAATCTGCCGAGAGCATGATGTTGCAGTTACAACGTAATCCCGATATTTTAGCCACGGTTAAACGTCAAAGCCCATGGTTGTTCAGTGTGGGTTTTGCGGCTGAAACTGAGAATCTTGAACAACATGCGCGACAAAAACTCAAAGATAAAGGCGTGGAAATGATTGCCGCGAACTGGGTAGGAGAGGCCGCAACTGAAACCAATGGTACTTTTGGCAGCGATAGCAATGCGTTAAAATTATTTTGGCTTGGTGGTGAGTTGGAACTAGGCGTGTCCAGTAAAACACGTTTAGCACGAGAATTAGTCGCCTTAATTGCATCGCAGTATGATAATGCGATTCAGTCGGGTAGACTCAACAAAGAGCAACGTAAAGTTGAAAATATTGTTCACTTTAGAAACAACAGTAACGATAAAAAAAATTAGAACGGGCCAGTGTTATTAAGGTCTTCACCGTAATTTACGGAAAAGGATTGTTATGCAAAAGATTCAATTAAAAATACTAGATGCGCGTTTGGGTAAGCAAATAGACATGCCGAATTACGCAACAGAAGGCTCCGCAGGCATTGATTTACGCGCTTGTCTAGACAAAGCACTGACGATTAACCCGGGGGAAACACATTTAATCCCAACCGGAATGGCGATTCATATCGGTGACCCGTCACTGGCCGCTGTTATTTTACCGCGTTCGGGGTTAGGACATAAACATGGTATTGTCTTAGGTAATCTGGTGGGGTTGATCGATTCTGATTATCAAGGTCAGTTGTTTGTTTCTTGTTGGAACCGGAGCGGTGATATTTTTACGATTGATATTGGCGAACGCATCGCTCAACTGGTGTTTGTGCCGGTTGTGCAGGCTGCGTTTGATGTGGTAACAGAGTTTAATGAAAGTGAACGCGCAGAAGGTGGTTTTGGCCATACGGGTCGCGGATAAGAGTGACTAAATTAGGGATTAAAGGGTAATAAATAGTTATGGCAAAACAGGATAAACCATTACGTACATCGAAGCGTCGCAAAAAAGGTGCAATTAAGAAGGATGGTCTCACCCTGAATACGATTTCATTGTTGTCATTTATATTATTCAGTGCAACTTTTGTGGTGATGTTATACATCATGCGTTGGAATACCTTGAATATTATTAATAACCAGAGCAGTGCTATTGAACGCAGTGTTGCCGATCAGTTTGCAAGTCGCTTAAGTTTATCCATTGCACGCTATACCGAGGGTATTGCTATTATTGCGAAAGATCCTGAAACGCGTCAGATAATTTTATCGGGTAATCCAGAAAGAATAGTCGAACGTCAAAACCAACTGGTTAAACTTTTTCCGAATGGCCTGAGTTTAAGGTTATTAAAAGAAGGTAATTTACGGCCATCGCAACGGACAACACCTCATATTGGTTTTGCCTGTGTCGACATGTTTAATAAGTCGCGTGACACTAAACACCCGCCAGGTGTTGAAGTACATGTGTTCGGTACGGCACAACAACATATCGATTTTGTACACCCAGTTTTAAATTTGGCAAAAACAGAAGTCATCGGGCAGGTTCAACTGGTGGTTAATGTTAATATGTTGAATAAATGGCTAAAGCTGAGCAACCAGATTGACTATGTCGAGCTTTACCAACTTGCCGGACAAAGGCAGGGCTCACTATTAATTGGTAAAACCGGCGATGCTTCTTTGCGTGTAAGTGAGGCACCTCATAAATATGATGTGCCGGGGACTCAGTGGGAAATCCGGATTTGGCCAAGTGCAAGTATTAATACAGAATATGATCGTTTATTAACGTATATTTTATTGTTTATCGGTGTAGGAATATTTATTGTTATTGTTTATTTGTCATGGCGTTCTTTGAGCCGTGCTATCACATCCGATATTGATAATTTAGTCGGGTTGGTCATTAGTACGCTTCGCGGTGATAAAAAATACGAATATAAAATGGAAATGAAAGAGTTTAATGATGCGGCTAAACAGCTAAATGAGGTATTGCTGAACCAGAGCCACGATCGTGAACGAGACAGTGACCCGCATAGCGTAAACGCATCGAGTATGGAAATGGAATTTGATTCTGCCGCTATGTATGCGTCAAGCGCATCAATGCAAGTTGAAGAACTTGATGAAAAGGCAATGCAGGAAATAGAGCAACAACGTAATAATGCCAATCAGAAAAGCAATCAAAGTTTAAAGCAATCCATTGCGGATACGGCTGAAGCTTCAATGAACAAAGTGATGTCACCACACCCCCCAGCTGAAATTTTTAAAGCTTATGATATTCGTGGCATTGTTGGTGTTAGTTTAACCGCTGAGTATGCCGAACTTATTGGTAAGGCCTTGGGCAGTGAAGCGTCAACTCGCAGTGTCAGCAGCATCGCCTTTGCGCGAGATGGCCGTTTATCGGGGCCAGAACTAGGCCAAGCATTAGTCAAGGGTATTTTATCGACAGGTATTAATGTTATTGATGTGGGTATGGTGCCAACACCACTACTTTATTTCTCAGCGCATGAGCTTACCAATGGTTCAGGAGTAATGTTAACCGGTAGCCACAACCCACCAGATTATAATGGTTTTAAAATGGTTTTAGCCGGTGACACCTTATCTGAAGATAGTATCCAGATCTTAAGAAAACGTATCGAATTAAGCGATTTTGTAACCGGGACAGGAAATTATTCGACTATCCCAATGTTAGAAAAATACATCAACCGTATTGTTTCTGACGTAAAACCCCAACGGTCTCTTAAAGTTGTGATTGACTGTGGCAACGGTGTTGCCGGTGGTGTTGCTCCGCGCTTATATAAAGCCATGGGTTGCGAAGTGATTGAGCTGTATTGTGATATCGATGGTAAATTTCCAAACCACCACCCAGATCCTAGTCAACCAAAAAACCTAGTAGATTTAATTGAAGCCGTTAAAGTGCATAAAGCCGATTTGGGGATGGCCTTTGATGGCGATGGCGACCGCTTAGGGGTGGTCAGTTCGGACGGCAACATTATCTGGCCAGATCGATTACTGATGTTGTTTGCTGAAGATGTGTTGTCACGCAATCAGAGTGCACAAATTATTTTTGATATTAAATGTACCAGTAACCTGACCAAAGTGATTTGGGAAAAAGGGGGCGAGCCACTTATGTGGAAAACAGGCCATTCACTGATTAAGTCAAAAATGAAACAATCGGGTGCATTGCTAGCGGGTGAAATGAGTGGCCATATCTTCTTTAAAGAACGTTGGTATGGTTTTGATGACGGCCTATACAGCGGTGCGCGATTATTAGAAATATTAGCTGCGGATGTTAGACAGCCGCGGGTTGTGTTTGCCAGTTTGCCTGATTCAGTGAATACACCTGAATTACAAATTCAAATGCGTGAAGGCGCCCCCCATGCCTTTATCGAAAAACTGCTCGACAATGCTGATTTTGGTGAAGCAAATATTACGATGATAGACGGTATTCGTGTCGATTATGCAGACGGGTGGGGACTAGTGCGAGCATCAAATACCACGCCTTGTTTAGTGTTACGTTTCGAAGGCCAAACCAAAGAAGCCATGGAAAAAGTACAGGCTAAATTTAAACAGGTGTTACACGCGGTGGACGATACACTGGTATTGCCTTTTTAACTTAAGCTAAATCTTGGATTAAGAAAAATGCTGCATAAAGTTACTTAGAGCAAGGAGAGCAACGCCAGAATCATTTAATCTAAATTTCCCGTCCGCTTGCGGCAGACGGTTTTTATTAAATGATTCTGGCGTTACCCTCCGGTGGTTCACTAATATTCTCCTAGCCGCTATTGTTATTATCAATACCCTCAGTTACCATTACTTCACTGTCAACGAAGTGAACATTAACTAACTAAAATTATGAGTCTTTCAACCGACCAAGCAAAAAACATTGCACATGTATTAAATACCTCGTTGCCCTATATACAGCGTTTTCAGGGTAGAACCATAGTCATTAAATATGGTGGCAATGCCATGACCGATGTGGCATTAAAACAATCATTTGCGCGTGATATTGTGCTAATGAAACTTGTTGGTATGAACCCGGTAGTGGTACATGGTGGTGGCCCACAAATTGGTGCATTATTAAAAAAGATTGGTAAAGACAGTCAGTTTGTTCATGGTATGCGCGTCACCGACAGCGAAACCATGGACGTGGTTGAAATGGTGCTCGGTGGTTTGGTCAACAAAGAAATTGTTGCGATGATTAACCGATTGGGTGGCAAGGCGGTTGGCTTAACCGGCAAAGATGGCGACCTCATTCGTGCGCGCAAGATACAGTTTGATGAGTCTAATTCAGAAATGAACGCGTCTGAGATTGTCGATATTGGTCATGTGGGGGTGGTCGAGAGTATTGATGTTTCGATTGTACAAATGCTCGATAAAGCTAACTTTATTCCCGTGATCGCACCTGTGGGTGTAGGGGGCGATGGTGAGTCCTATAATATTAATGCTGATCTGGTCGCCGGAAAATTAGCAGAAGCGCTGCAAGCTGAAAAATTAATTTTACTCACCAATACGGCTGGTGTGCTAGATAATGATGGCAAGTTACTAACGGGTTTAAAGGCGCAGCAGGTTCAAGCCCTCATTGAAAATGGAACAATCCACGGTGGCATGTTACCTAAAATTAATTGCGCTCTGGACGCCGTTCGCGCCGGTGTAAAAACAGCTCAAATCATCGATGGTAGGGTAGAACATGCCGTGTTGCTGGAGTTATTAACCGATGAAGGTGTCGGTACTCTCATTAAAGGTTAGCCAATAATAACAAAAGGTACCGCAATGGCTCATTCAGAATTGAACTCTCCTTCAAGTAAGAACAAAACTTCTCGTCGACAACAAATATTAGAAGCATTGGCGCGCCAATTAGAAGAAAGTCCGGGTGAGCGGATCACTACCGCCGGTTTAGCTAAAGCAGTCGGGGTTTCGGAAGCGGCGTTGTACCGCCATTTTCCCAGTAAGGCCAAAATGTTTGAGGGTTTGATCGAATTTATCGAAGACTCTATTTTTGGTTTAATCAATCGTATATTAAGCGAAGAAAAGTCATCAGCAATACGCTGCGAACAAATATTAAAATTGCTACTGACCTTTGCCGAAAAAAATGCCGGAATGACGCGTTTGTTAACCGGTGAAGCTTTAACCGGTGAAACTGAACGCTTGCGTATGCGTATTGCCAAGTTTTTTGAACGTTTCGAAACACAATTAAAACAAGTGCTTCGTGAAGGTGAAATGAATACAGAATTTAATCTAGATATTCCGATCCCTGCACTTGCCAATATGATGTTAAGCTTGGTCGAAGGGCATATTAACCAATATGTGCGTAGCGGTTTTAAACATTCACCGTTAGAATATTGGCCGGATCATTGGCGTATCATGTTATTAGCGTTCAAATAACGCCTAATGGGGCCGGAGTGATTTTAATTTTTTAAAACGTGCAATGTCACGCTGATATTTTTTATAAATTTGCAGTTTTTCCTGCTTTTGATTTTCAATAAAATCACCACTCTCTTTTATCTGATGTTTAGATTTTTCAATACTTTTTAAGATAGATGCAGGGATTTTATTACTTTTTCGTTCAAAATTGCCCGCACGTTGCGTATATTTATCGAGTAGTTTTTGTTTTTTTGCCCGATTGCTTTCTGATATTTTAATAATACTTTCAATGGCGGTTATTTTAGCGTCTCGGCTTAAGATAATATCGTCAACGGTCGTAAAAGTATTCAGTAAAATAATATCTTTGCGGCGACGTTCATCTTTTATCCGTTTCTTTTCGGCTTCAATTTTGGCTAGCTTGGCCGCCTGTGCTTTTTCTTCCGGTGTTTTTTCTGCGGGGATAGTTCTGATCACCTGCCCCTGTGCATTCATAATTTGTATTTCACGACCCGCATATTTAAGGGGTACGGTAAAACTGCATTCACGTATACCGGCATCATTTTTCCAGCATTTGATCGCGGCCAGTCCCGGGACAAGGTAGCCCATACTTATAAAAAATATAAAACCAATTTTTAAGGGTAACTTATACATATTACTTTTAATGTTTTACACTCACACAATGTTTGACTATCTTATCTTACTTTTAGTTTCATTTCTTGCCAATGTCTTTTCCGCTTTTGTGGGCGGTGGCGCAGGTTTACTGCAATTGCCAGTTTTATTGTTCCTTGGTTTACCCTTTAGTATGGCATTGGCAACCCACAAGTTAGCAACCGTGGCATTGGGTATCGGTGCGACATTAAGGCATTGTCGTGAACGGATACTCGATTTGCGTTTTTCTGCCGTTATTTTAGCCTCGGGTTTACCCGGTGTGGTGCTTGGTGCCAACATTATTTTACATATTCCTGATCAATGGGCAACCCTGTTGCTGGGTATATTAACCATTGGTTTAGGCCTTTATTCTGTTTTTAGTTCTGAGTTAGGACAACAGATGCGGTTAAAGCACCGTACCTTTACTGGTTACTTAATCGGCAGTTTCGTCATATTCTTTATAGGTATTTTAAATGGATCGCTCACCTCTGGAACGGGGCTATTTGTCACACTTTGGTTAGTTTATTGGTTTGGTTTAGACTATAAATCAGCTGTCGCCTATACGCTTGTCTTGGTGGGCTTATTCTGGAATGCCAGTGGGGCATTAACTCTAGCCTTACAAACGGAGGTCCGCTGGGACTGGATCCCCGTATTGTTTTTTGCATCCCTTCTTGGGGGTTATGCCGGGGCACATTTATCGATTATTAAATCAAATAAGTTGATTAAGCGAACTTTTGAGATTGTCACGATTCTGGTAGGGACCAAATTAATTCTTGGTGTTTTATAGACGCATCGAGGTTAAGTTTGGCGTTTAGTTTTGGGGATCAACGCATTTGTACACGTAAAAGGTTTGCTCCCCCGCCTTAATCGGGGATGCGGCAACCACGGTGTCACCGTTGAGATCCGGCGCGGCATTTCTTGCCAGACGCTTAAGTTCTTTTGCTACTTCTTTCCTGTTTCGTTCAATGCCTGCAACGTTGTCCCGCACAGAAACCGTTGCCTTACCTTTTTTTACGCAGCTATTAATTTCATAGGGTTCCAGTACCCGTACTTTTTCGCCAAGATGAGAAAGCGGTGCCCAAGTACAGGCTGCTTGAAAAAGAGTACTGGCGAATAAGCCTATCAATAAAATGCGAATCATCATATTTTCTCTAAAAGTTCATTAGCGAGATAAAATAGTACAGAAGAATCATTGCTTTTTAAAGGGTAACAGCGAGATTATTTATCAAAAGTTAATCTTTTTCTAAGGCTTGAGATTGTTGATTCTTTTTTTACCTAATATTTTTAAGAGTAACTGACGGAAGAAACGCAAAATAGGGTAAAGGTATCGAGAAATTATTTTTGATTTAAACAACCAGTAATTAAGACGATTTATGATATTTGAACGGTTGCTGATTAATGCCAATATATGGATAGCATCCGAACCAGAATAAAAGGTATTTTCTATTTTTAAAACCATCCCCTGGTCGATATCTAACCCTTGTTGAGTGATTTCATTCAGTTCATCTGTATTTTCCCGAGCATTGATTATTTTAAGGTGTCCGGTACTTTTTTGAAGCTGAATATTTTGGCAATAATATCGACAGACAGGGCATTGTTTATCGTAGATTAATATTATTTCTTTATTAATCTTTATCTACATGCTTAGATGCTAGCGAAAATACGGAATTGAAACCAGAATATGGCCGGATAGGCTGCAAGCCATATCCAAAAGAATCGATTTAGCCCAAACAAACAGGCATTAGAAAAATGAAAGCTTGCGGCAATAATAAGTGCAATACTCAGGCTGGCTACTGACAATAAAGAAAGCGGAAAAAGCAATTCAAATAACATGACTCCCCAAGACATTACAAAAAGAATGCGAGGCGATGTGGACCACTGTCGTAAGGACTCGCTAACAGGGTAGGCCGAAAATTGGAAAACATCACATAAGGCACGGCCGCTACGCCAGTCGGGGTTTATTATTTTTACCCAACCCGAAATAGGATAAAACCAGTTGCAAAGCAAGATAACCAAAGGCGACTTCTTGCCAATATCGTGAAGGTGCAAAAAGTGCTAAACATAAGCAGATTAGAATAAGTAAATTCATGCGATCGGCTCCACCATTATAGGGGCCTTGAAAGCGTTGCAAAATAGCAAGACCCAATAATAGTAATAAGGCAGTAACCCAAGCTGTTTGAAAACCCACGATAAGCAGTATGGCTAATAGTAATCGTGGTATAAACAGGAGCCTTTCGTTAGTGAACGAGGTTAAATGCTCGATACTTTGTTGCGCAAACGCAAAACCTAATAAAATTTCAGTTATGCGTATAGCAGTGTCCAAGTTCATTTTATAAATTATTAAATCATCGGCTGAATACGTGAAAGGAAAACGACGTCTTGTTGTAGTTTAGAGTCTTGCCGTTGCACCAGTAATAAACGGAATTGCAAAAAGGACGGAGTTGTTGTTACCGAGTTTAGATTATCAGCCGTAAGATATCGTGTAATACGCTTTAATATTTTATTTTCGCTGTGTTGGCTTGCAAGTTGTGACGAGTGTTCGATAATGCGTTCGGCACAGCTAACCATAAATAACGACTCATTCCATTGTGGATTCCACAGTATACGTTTAAGCATTTGTATCAATGTTAACTTTTCTGGGCGAGGTCTAAATTCATGCCATTCAGGTGGCGGTTCATTTTCTTTTGTCAATAAACAGAATTGAATGCGTGGTGACGCTGCGATGACATCAAAAAAATTCCATGAAGGCAGTAAGGCAGGTAACAGAAGTTTTAATGTATGCAACATGACCTGTACAGTTTATATTCTTATAAAATAGGGTATTGCGACTAAAGCAATACCGGCAAGAATAAGCATGTATACATTTGATATAAAATAAGGAAAAATAAATAAAGCAATCCCAGTAAGCAGTGGAATAACAGCTTTTTGTTTTTTCCCATAGGTAAAAAACCCGAGACCAACGGCTCCGAATAGCATTCCCCAGACAAGTAACGATGTATTTTCCATATTTGTCAGCATAGTCTATTTCAATATAATCCACCAATCCTTGTTTATTTTTATAAATGTTTATCTATTTTTTTCAATTTCAAAGGGGGGATGTTGCAGGTATTTTTCACCTGATTCATAAATAGTATCAGCAGAGCCAACAATTAATTCATCGGGTGGGCAGGCAATTTCATTATTCTTATTGGGATAGTCAGCCGTCGAAAGAACATGACGAATGGCATTAAGACGAGCGCGTTTTTTACAGTCAGATTTAATCACAGTCCAAGGTGAATCTTTGGTGTCGGTATAAAAAAACATGGCTTCTTTGGCTTCAGTATAATTGTCCCACTTGTCGAGTGAAGCCAGATCAATTTCACTTATTTTCCATTGTTTTAACGGGTCTTGTTGGCGTGCTTGTAAACGACGGAATTGTTCATTTCGGCTGATTGAGAACCAAAATTTGATTAACCGGGTATCGCTGCGAGTAATCATGCGCTCTAACTCTGGGCATTGGCGCATAAATTCCAAATATTCCTGTGGTGTACAAAATCCCATAACTCGTTCAACACCGGCACGGTTGTACCAGGAACGATCGAGTAGCACAATTTCGCCCCTGGTTGGAAGGTATTGAATATAGCGTTGGAAGTACCATTGCCCCTGTTCTCGTTCATTGGGTTTTTCCAGGGCAACAACTGGTGCACCGCGTGGATTTAAGTGTTCTGTAAATCGTTTAATGGTGCCGCCTTTGCCTGCCGCATCACGGCCTTCAAAAAGAATAAGATATTTCTGGCCTGAGTCTTTTATCCAATGCTGGAATTTTGCGAGCTCAATTTGTAATAATTTTTTTTCTTTCTCATAGTGGGCTTTCTTCATCTTTTTTGTGTAAGGATAATTAGCTGATGGAAAAATAGTATTCGTTGGCAGGGCATTTATTTCTTCACTGGAAGCTAAATAATTTGTGCCGGGATGGGCCAGTGAAACATTAAGTGCATTCTCGGTTTTATCAGGCATAGATTTAACTCGAATAAATGATGATTAATATATACAATATAGCAAATTTCTATTATGTTTTACCTGATACAGATCAAACGAAAATTTACCGCTTGGTGATAAAACTGTCATTCATATGACCTCAACTTAAAGTAGAATAAAGCAATGGGTGATATTGATTTAAAGCAACCGGAATATTATATAAATAGAGAATTAAGTCTGTTGCAATTTCAGCGACGTGTACTTTCTCAGGCCTCAAATGAAAACGTGCCATTATTAGAGCGGCTACGATTTTTATGTATTAGTAGTACTAATCTGGATGAATTTTTTCAAATTAGAGTCGCAGGTTTAATGCACCGTGCAGCCCTTGAATCAAGCAGTGGGGGTTTGACTAATATTACGCCAGAGCAAATATTGGATTTAATTCGTGATGAAACACATTTATTGGTTGAAGAACAATACCGAGTACTCAATGACGTATTAATCCCTGAGCTAGAAAGTGAAAAAATCCGTTTCCTGAAACGGAATGAGTGGGACGAGAATTTAGCTAACTGGATACGTCGACACTTCACCAGTCAAATCCTTCCGGTACTGAGTCCTTTAGGTTTGGATTTGGCACACCCTTTCCCCCGCGTTTTTAATAAAAGCCTGAATTTTATTATATCATTAGAAGGAAAAGATGCTTTTGGGCGTGATAGCCGTATTGCCATTGTGCAAGCACCAAGAAGTTTGCCAAGACTTATTCGTATACCAGAACAATATGCTACAGGACACGCCTATGTTTTTTTAACGTCAATTATTCATACTCATATTAGTGCTTTATTTCCGGGAATGAACGTAACTGGTTGCTATCAATTCCGGGTAACGCGTGATAGTGATTTATTTGTTGATGAGGAAGAAAGTGATGATCTGATGGGTACGATCAAAGGTGAATTATCATCGCGTCGTTTAACAGACGCTGTGCGTTTGGAAGTGGCTGATAATTGTACCAGTGAAATGTCTCGTTTTCTTTTAAAGAAATTCAAGCTGAAGGAAAATGATTTATACACGGTGAATGGGCCAGTTAATTTGAATCGCTTACTTGAAGTGATTGATGGTGTGGATCGCCCTGAATTAAAGTACCTACCTTTTACCCCGGGTTTACCTAAACGCATTCGTTATGAAGAAGACATGTTTAAAGCAATTCAACAGGGCGAGATTCTTTTGTTTCATCCATATGAGTCATTTGGGCCTGTAGTTAATTTTTTAAAACAGGCGTCACAAGATCCTAAAGTACTTGCTGTAAAAATGACGTTGTACAGAACAGGTGCTGCTTCTCCCTTTGTTGATGCCCTTGTTGATGCTGCAAAAGCAGGTAAAGAAGTAACGGTAGTTGTTGAATTACGCGCACGTTTTGATGAGGCGGCCAATATTGAACTTGCTTCACGTTTACAAGATGCTGGTGCCCATGTCGTTTACGGTGTGGTGGGGTATAAAACACATGCAAAAATGTTATTGATTGTTCGGCGTGAAGGTAAGAGTCTGAATCGATATGTTCATTTGGGAACGGGTAATTATCACCCGGGGAATGCGCGTGTTTATACTGACTATAGCTTTATGACAAAAGATAAAGCCATTGGTGAAGATGTACATAAATTATTTTTACAGTTAACTGGTTTAGGTAAAGCAACCAAATTAAAAAAATTATTACAATCTCCTTTTACGTTATATAAATCATTAATTGAAATGATTAAGCAGGAGGCTGAATTAGCAAAATCCGGAAAACCTGCCAGAATTATCGCAAAAATAAATTCTTTAGTTGATGGTAATATTATTCAGGAGCTTTATCGGGCATCACAAGCGGGAGTGAAAATTGATTTAATCATTCGGGGTGTCTGTCGGCTCAGACCCGGGATTAAAGGTGTTTCTGAAAATATTTCTGTGCGTTCAATTGTTGGGCGTTTTCTTGAGCATTCACGAATTTATTATTTTAATAATGACGATGACCCTAAAGTATTTTGTTCGAGTGCGGACTGGATGGAACGTAATTTATATCGCCGGGTTGAAGCCTGTTTTCCTATATTAGATCCTGAACTAAAGAAACAAATTATTAAAGAGGGTCTATTGTCTTATTTGTCAGACAATGTTGATAGTTGGGTATTACAGTCTGATGGAAACTACAAAAAATTAGTAGCAACATCAAGCCAAAAAGAAAATTCGGCACAAAATAACTTATTAAAAAATCTGGCTGCTGAATTATAATTTTTTTAAATGTTTTATTTCTAATTCAAAATTAATTATCGCAAGGTATTCCACTTCATTTTGTAGATCTGCAATGGTCAAGGGATTCTCATTAAACCAGTGTTCTGGAAAAGCGAGGGTTAATGAGTTCTTTTTAGCCTTTATTTTATAATCCGGTTGCTGATACTCAGGGATACTACGATTCAATATAACCGCAATACGTAAGATGATGATTAAGTAGAGTACTTTATAATTATCTTTTGAGGGGTTAAATTTAATGTCATCTAAGGACATTTTTTGTCGATGGTTGCGTATGATTTGAGAAAGTAGTTGTTGTTCCTGAATGGAAAAGCCGGGCATATCAGAGTAATGAGCCAGATAAGCACTGTGTTTATGATAACCTGAATGTGAAATTGCCAATCCCATTTCATGTAATTGAGCTGCCCAGATTAATAAGGCTAAATGATTTTCATCTTTAAGCGACCATGGCTTGGTAAGATCTTTGTATAAATGCTGACAGGATAAAATAATATTATCTGCGTGTTCCTGGCGAACACCATAGCGTAAGGCTAGGTGTGCAACGGTTATTTCCCGAATATCTTCATGCTTGATACGTCCAACAATATCGAGTATGAGTCCTTCTCGTAAGGCACCATCTGATGCGATCATTTCGGTTAATTTTAATGCTTTAAAAATAGCATTTAAAACGATAACGCCACCAATAAAAACAGGTTGCCGATCACTGGCTAGCCCATCCAGTTTTATGGCATTGATTGATTTAAAGGTTAAAAGTTTCTCTAATAAAAAATTTAGACTTTTACTGGTAATGCTGCCATCAGTGATGCCTGCGGCCAGTAATACTTTAGAGATAGCACGAATACTTCCCGACGTACCAACACATTGTTCCCATCCGGCCTTTATATAGCTATTGCGTACATCTTCTATTTGTTGCCGGGTATAAAGATCTGCTTCTCTCAATTTGTTTTTAGTGATAATGCCATCAGCAAAAAACTTTTTGCTAATACTGACGCAGCCTATTTCAAGGCTTTCAAGTTTAATTGGCTTGTTATTTTTTCCGATAATAATTTCGGTGCTGCCACCACCAATATCAATAACGAGTCGTTTGTTGCCAAGTTCTGCCAGACTATAAACGGCACCATGATAAACAAGACGTGCTTCTTCTACACCAGAGATAATATCAACTTTGTGATTTAAGATCTTTTTAGCTTTTTTTATAAATTCATGACTGTTCTTTGCGATACGCAACGTGTTGGTGCCGGCAATACGAATATCTTTTTTATGAATATTTTGCAGACGTTGAGAAAATCGACTCAAGCAATCGAGCGCACGTTGCTGTGTTTCTTCATCCAATCGTTTTTTTGAGTTAAGCCCGGCACCAAGGCGAACCATTTCTTTTATTTTATCAATAACTTTTAGTGAGCCATTATCTTCCAGACTGGCGATAATCATATGAAAGCTATTGGAGCCAAGATCAACTGCGGCCACTGTTCTTGAAGGATGGATTTTCTTTTCTATCGGCGATTTCAAAGTGCAAATTCCCTACGCTTTATTATGTCATTGTACATCAATATAGCGGAATTTACTTTTTTACTGGATCGAATTTTTTATATGGATAATATCAGGCCACGCTGACAGCGTGGCCTGATGATTGTTTAATGTAGATTAATGACGGAAATGACGCATACCCGTAAAGACCATCGCAATGTTATTTTCATTGGCGGCTTGTATAACTTCTTCATCTCGCATAGAGCCACCGGGTTGGATGACGGCTGTTACGCCTACTTCGGCGGCCTGATCCAGACCGTCGCGGAATGGGAAAAAGGCATCACTTGCCATTACCGAACCTTTTACTTCCAGATTGGCATCGGCTGCTTTAATGGCCGCAATTTTTGCGCTGTAGACACGGCTCATTTGCCCTGCACCTACTCCGATAGTCATATTATTTTTGCAATAAACAATCGCATTGGATTTAACAAACTTGGCAATTTTCCATGCAAACAACAAGTCTTGCATTTCCTGTGCGCTAGGTGCGCGTTTGGTTGCCACTTTTAAATCAGCCTCTGTGACCATGCCGAGGTCACGGTCTTGAACTAACAGGCCACCGTTTACTCGTTTGTAGTCGATACCAGCAATACGCTCAGCAGGCCATTGGCCACATTCTAAAACACGCACATTTTTCTTTGTTGCTAAAATAGGTAAGGCATCTTTTTCAATACTGGGTGCGATAATCACTTCAACAAACTGACGCTCAATAATGGCTGCAGCCGTTTTTGCATCGAGTGGCCTATTAAAGGCGATGATGCCGCCGAAAGCGGATGTTGGGTCGGTTGCGTAAGCGCGGTCGTAAGCAGTAAATTGATTATCGGCAACAGCAACACCGCAAGGGTTGGCATGTTTAACAATAACGCAAGCGGGTTGGCTAAATTGTTTGACACATTCAAGTGCTGCATCCGTGTCACCAATATTATTGTAAGACAGTTCTTTTCCTTGTACTTGCGTTGCGGTGGCAATACAAGCTTCTGCCGGTTTTGCTTCAACATAGAAAGCGGCATTTTGATGCGGATTTTCACCGTAGCGCATACCTTGTACTAAATTAAACTGGCTGTTAAACGTACGCGGGAAACTTTGATGAGCTTCGGGTTTGTTTTTAACTAACGTGCCAAAGTAATTAGCAATATTACCGTCATAGTTGGCAGTGTGTTCATAAACTTTAATCGCTAAATCAAAATTAGTATCGCTGCTGATGCTGCCGTTAGCGGAACGCATTTCGTTTAGCACGGTTTTATAATCACTGGCATTGACAACAACGGTCACGTCTTTGTTATTTTTGGCGGCGGCGCGGAGCATGGTCGGGCCACCAATATCAATATTTTCAATGGCGTTTTCCAGAGAACAATCGGGATCGGCCGTGGCTTGTTCAAACGGGTATAAATTAACAACGACCATATCAATGGGGGGGATCTTGTGTTCTTGCATAACGGCATCGTCTGTACCACGTCGCCCAAGGAGGCCGCCATGAATTTTAGGATGCAGGGTTTTTACGCGGCCGTCCATCATTTCTGGAAAGCCGGTGTAATCGGACACCTCGATGACAGGGATATTATTATCGGCCAGTAATTTTGCGGTCCCGCCGGTGGATAGAATCTCAATATTAAATTCTGAACTGAGTGTTTTGGCAAATTCTACAATGCCATTTTTATCCGATACGCTAATAAGAGCGCGGGTGATTTTAGCCATGCGGGTAACCTTCTTTGTGCCTGATGTTGAGTGAATTTGTTGAAGGGGCTCATTGTAGCTTGTCATTGGGTGACATAACAGGGGAAGGGAGGAGTTTTAGTGATTTTTTACCACAACGAATACAACGAAAAGATTTTAATTGTTAATAGGGGTTTTTTATAAAGTGTTTAAAAAGAGAAAGTGTTGTTGCTGGCTTTAAGGCTAATAAAAAGCAGGGGGAAGAGCGTAATAAATAAACCATTGCTTACCCGGGGGGATAGGTAAGGTGGTGTTTGTTGAAGCTTTAGCGGTGCAATCCGTAAGTTTTAAGTTTTTTACGAAGTGTGCCACGGTTTATGCCGAGTACCTCGGATGCTTTACTTTGATTGCCATTGGTATGGTGTAATACCGCTTGCAGTAATGGTTCTTCAACTTCCGCTAAAACCATATTGTAAAGGTTGCCGGCGGGGTGTCCATTGAGTGCGTTAAAATAGGCACTAATGGAGTCCGCGACGCAATCACGTAATGGTTTGTCAAAAGCGGGGTTATGTATTGTTGTAGCGGCTATCTTGGCTACAGATGCTGTATCGTTCACGCTGCTAGTTCCTCCCTGTTTATCATTGTATTGAAAAAAGTATGTGTTATTTCAAGTTGTTTTTCTATGGTTTCGACGTGGTTAACGGCTTGTCTAAACGCTGCCCCATGCTTCTGACCCTTGCTGTACCAGCTTATATGCTTGCGCGCCATGCGTACACCGGTATATTCACCGTAAAAATCATATAAGTTGCTTAAATGCCCAAGTAAAATATCACGAATTTCAGTGCTACTTGGCGACGGCATTATTTGCCCCGTTTTCAGGAAATGATCAATTTCTCGGAAGATCCACGGTCGACCCTGTGCAGCTCTGCCGATCATAACAGCATCAGCACCTGTGTAATCGAGGACAAATTTGGCTTTTTCCGGTGTGCGAATGTCGCCATTGGCGATCACCGGAATGGAAATTCTACTTTTGACATCCGCGATAGTGTCATATTCTGCATCACCTTTATACATGCAAGCGCGAGTTCGACCGTGAATGGCCAGAGCCTGAATGCCGGATTGTTCGGCTATTTTGGCAATATTCAGTGCATTGCGGTTATTGGTATCCCAACCGGTGCGAATTTTGAGGGTAACAGGTATCTTAACCGCACTCACAATGGATTCGAGAATGTCTTTAACCAGAGTCTCATTTTGCATTAAGGCCGAGCCTGCGAGTACATTACAGACCTTTTTGGCCGGGCAACCCATATTAATATCAATGATTTGCGCGCCATTGTCGGCATTGTGTTGGGCGGCTGTGGCCATCATGGCCGGTTCGGTTCCCATAATTTGTACGGAAATTGGATCAGTTTCACCGTCGTGGTTGGCGCGGCGTTTGGTTTTTTCACTGCCCCAGAGTAATGAATTAGATGACACCATTTCGGACACGGCCATGCCGGCACCGAGTTGTTTGCACAGTTGGCGAAATGGGCGATCGGTGACACCGGCCATGGGGGCGAGTATTAGCGGGTTAGAAATTTTATAAGGTCCAATCAACATAAATTTTAAATCTGATTTTTGTTAGTTAAAAAATAAATTGGGGGGGAGTAACAGTGTACCTATTTCTATTTGGTGATTAAAGCAGCAGTTGCAATTTGCACCTACTATTTTATGAATCATGGTATTTTACAATAGTTGTTATGAAATAGATTGTTTTTATAGGAAAAAAAACTGGAAATTAATGGCGTCACTGCCCGGATCGAGTATTTCGATATTGAGTTGAACCGGCTTTTTGCTCGGCATTAATGCGAAGGGTTTGTTCAATAAGCCAAGGTAATCTTTGGGCGAAAAGTAGCGTTGTGCCACGGTATTGCCGGTAAGATCGGTAAATTTCAGTAAAATAGTGGGGTAGGGCTGTGCATAATTGGCTTGGTTGATAATCGTGGCGCTAATCAGTAGCGCACCTTTAATTTTAGGGTGTAGGCGTACATCGCGGCTTATAATCTTTATCTGGCGGCTGTCGTGGTTGCCGGTGTATCGGCAAGGGAGTTTGTCGCACAGCGATGTCAATACGGGTTGCAGCGCAGGGAAACTATTTGCTAAAGCGGTACTTTTAAATAATACCAATTGTGCGGTTAACAGCAGCGTAAGTAGAAGACTGGCAAAGGAGTAAAAGAAGCGTTTGGCGACACTGGGAGGTGGCGTTTTTTGATCGAAAGAGGCAACAGCGTCACGTAATCGGTGGGGAACGTTTATTTCGCTTTTATTGGGGCTGGTATCGACATGGGTCTCGGGGTTGGCCTCTGGGCTAGTAAGGACAATTTCTTCTTCAATATCAAAATTATCCGTATCCATTTCAAGAGCCGCATTGTCCGCGCTAAAATCTGAATCAAAATCAATTTTGTCATATACATCATGGCTGTCTAGGTTTTCAGGGGTGGGATTTTCTGGGTTAATGTCTATTGGGTCGATGTTTAATGAATCAGAACTTTCTGATTCAAAACTTTCAGGTTTTAGTTGCTCTTCAACTTGCAGATTAAAGGATGTTTTATTTTCGGTTAATCCTTCTTTTTCTGTGGACTCCATTTCTAGCTTAACGCTACTTTGGTTAAGTATTGAAATAGGTTCTTCTGTTTGGTGATTCGTTAAGTGTTTATCAAATTTCAGATCTGATATTTTAAGACTATCGGTACTTGCAAATAATTTATCAATGTCATCTTCATCGACCAGCTCAACATCAGGTTGCGTTTCCGTTTCAATAACAAAATGGTCATCATCGTGTTCATCAAAAGGCGTGGTGATATGGTTGTCGACTTTAATGATGTTATCAATGGCCTGATGTAACGCTGCATTCTCGTTTTGTTGTTCATCTTTTAGAGACAGATCGGGCTTATTGGCCATGCTTGCAAAGTCGAAGGTATGTTGAGGGCTTTTTTTCTCTATGGACTTTTGTTTTATTGGCTGAGTTTTAATACTGGTTTGGGAGTCATCAGTTGATGTATGGATAGCGGCATTATTTTCTGGCGCTGCAAGGTCTTCCAAATTTAAGTCAGGTTCGCTGGTATCAGCCTCAAATTGTTGAGATACAAGGTGATTATCCTGATTAAAATCATCATCATCAAAGTCTGCTTCTCGAATATCGGTATCAGTTGATTTTGCAATATCAATATAGGTACCGCTGGTTAGTTGAGAATCGAGGGCATTAAAAATAGCATCAATGCTTGAAGGAGGAGTGCTTTTGCTTTTAGGCGGAGGTTCAAAAAGTTTGGCGTGTTTTATTCGTGATGTATTTTGCTGTGATATATTTTCTTGGGATATATTTTCATTTGGTTTTGTTTTTTTCGATAAAAGTGATTCGGTCGGATGAGTAAAATGAACGTCTGGTTTTTTAGTAGACACGGGAGGCGTTGTTGTATCCGGAGTACTTTTACGCGGTGCCGATGATGTGGAATGATAGTGAATATGCTGACGAGCATTGAAAACATTTTTGCATGAACCACAACGTACTTTACCTTGCGCAACCTGTAGTTGTGCTTCGGAAACACTAAAGTTTGTTTTACAAATGGGACAGCGTGTATACATTTTAATACAGGTGATGAATGAGTCTTTAGTATAAGCCAAGGTGCAGGGAAAAGAAAATACACACATAAAAAAGCAGCCTCAGAAACTGAGGCTGCTGGGATGGTAACATCAAGCGTAAAGGTTTACCAAAGAAACCGTTATTCAGGCAGGGCAAGAGCATATTAAATCACTGGACAAATTAACTCAGAGCGTAAAATATCATCCATTAAAGCAATTTTCCGTTTACGTTTCATACTTGCGTTACA
>VAPK010824694.1_pt1 | contig 84404 bp, 79 predicted proteins | sample 3395031 | NCBI WGS metagenome assembly VAPK01 (sample SAMN08290443, study PRJNA428436) | hydrothermal vent metagenome | isolation source: Deep-sea hydrothermal vent chimney 1 | place: Pacific Ocean: Juan De Fuca Ridge
AAAATGACATCAAATACACAATCAACCAGCATCAAAGACCGCCTATTTGCTTTAATACAAGTATGTTTACCACAACATTTTCTGTCTGGCATAATGTACAGAATTACTCGTATTGAAATACAATGGTTTAAGAATTTTATTATAAAAAAAATTATCGACATTTATAATGTTGATATGAGCGAAGCTCAAAATGACGACATACAACACTTTAAAAGTTTTAATCATTTTTTTACTCGTCCATTAAAAACAGCCGTACGACCCGTTGCCGAAGGTACGCACAATATCATCTCACCGGTTGATGGCACCGTCAGCGAAGTGGGTAAAATTAATAACGACCAAATTTTTCAGGCAAAGGGTAAAACTTATTCATTAGAAGCACTACTCGGCGGCTCACCTGAGCGGGCTGAATTTTATCGCAATGGTTATTTCGCCACACTTTATTTATCACCGCGTGATTACCACCGCATTCATATGCCGCTCAGCGGCCGCTTACGCGAAATGGTGCATGTGCCCGGCCGCCTGTTCAGCGTTAGCCCATCGACAACGCGCAGTGTTTCCAGTTTGTTTGCACGCAATGAACGTGTTATCGCTGGCTTTTCAACCGATGCCGGAGCAATGGCCATGATTCTGGTCGGTGCCATTTTTGTATCCAGTATGGAAACCGTTTGGGCAGGCACCATTACCCCTCCACGCGGCAAAAACCTTCGCCAATGGAGTTACGATGCACAGCAACCCGTTCATTTAAACCGTGCAGAAGAAATGGGACGTTTTAATATGGGTTCAACAGTTATTCTATTGTTCTCAGAAAACAGTATCGAATGGAACAAGAATATAGTTGCCGGTAAAAAAGTACAGTTTGGTGAAAAGATTGGTGAAGTGGTTAGTCAAAAAATCACTTCATAGTTAAGGTGAAATATGTCTGTCTAAATGACTGTTAGCAATTAATCAAAAAAGGAGTAAATACATATGGAGTTTGAGTGGGATGAAAATAAAAGACTTAAAACCTTACGAGAAAGAAAAATTGATTTTATGGATATGATTGATATTTGGGATGATCCCCAGCGTCAAGAAGTCAAAGATCTGCGTTACAATTATGGTGAGCCAAGATTTCAAACTATAGGTAGAGCAAAATTCAACATATACTTTGTAGTTTATACTGAGCGAGTTTATGAAGATGGAGCAGAAGTAGCTCGAATAATTTCAGCTAGGCGAGCAAATAAAAAAGAACGAGAATTATATGATAAAATGTTATCCTCAGCGAGGATAGTGACATGAAAGAACGAATTATTCGACGCACAAAAGAAGAAATAAAAAAAATAAAAGGCAGAACTGACCATGTATATGTTCAGAACACATCTGATAAAGAAATAGAACGGCAGGTTGAGAATGACCCTGATAGTTATATTCCTACAGATGAGGAATTAAAAAAATTTAAGAGAGTTCACGAAGATGAAGAAAATGAATGAAAAGAATAAAGAATCGGCAAAAAAATCTGAGAATATTCGAGTTTCTAAGAATGATAGAAAAAATATTGAAGGCCAGACAAATTGGGCTTACTTAATTACTGAAGAGCGAAAGGAAGGCAATAGAAAATAAATCGAGGCAATTAAGGGTCAGAAAGTAACCAGATACTAAAATCAAAGAAACATCGGTGGAAGGAAAATGGAGAGTGGAATTGATAAAAGTGCAATTCTAACAAATTGCTCAAGGTCGCTCATTTTATTCGCTGGGGCAACCAACCGCTCGCTTTGCTCACAGTTGGTTGCCCCTTAGCAAAACGTTAGGTGTATAGAAAAACATGGGTGCCATAAGAAAGATATACACAACTCTACCGACAAGTCCTCTGTATCACTACACTAGTTTAAAAGGGCTTCAAGGCATAATTGAGTCCAAAAGTGTCTGGGCAACAAATGTTTTTTATTTGAATGATGCGTCCGAAGTAAGTCATGCTATTTCGATGCTAGATAATGCAATAAATGAAAAGCTAAAGAACAACAACAATGAACTCAAAGAGTTTTTAAATCAGTTTTTAGGCTGGTTGAAAAACAGTGCAATTGACCGACATCAGATTTTTGTGTGTTCATTTACAGAAGATGGAAATCTATTAAGCCAATGGCGCGGATACAGCCAACTTGGTCAGGGCATAAGTATTGGCATTAATCAAGAAGATATGATTTTTGCATGTGAGAAACAAGAGTTCACTATAATCAAATGCATTTATGACATACGCCAGAAGAAGAAAGTAATAAATGAATTCTTGGATAAGGTTTTGGGTGATGCAATAGAATTCGGTCCAAATAACGATCCTAGTAAAAGACGTCCATCTCAATCTTACTACGATATGATAGAAGCCTATGAACCTGCTTTTCTAGAAATAGCTTCTGCATTGAAACATCCATCATTTGCTGAAGAGAAAGAGTGGAGAATCATCTCGCCTCTAATATCAGATCTTAAAGATGAACGAATAAATTACAGGATTACCAATTCTACTATGATTCCGTATATTAAATTCAATCTTGCATTAGAAGAAGGCTGTGTAATATTTGAAGATATTATTGTTGGCCCTACTCCACATATGAACCTATCTATGAACTCAATACCAAATTACTTAACAAGAATGAAGGTCAAATGTAGAAATGGTGTACACAATTCTCAATTGCCGTATCGTGGATTATGAATCACCTAACAAACGCATCTTGTCGGACATTTTAGTCGTTGCTTGAAAAACAGCAACGCCGAAATGCCGCAAATGCTAAACGTTAGAACTTAGGAGAAATCATATGGAAATTGTAAAAACTTACGTTCTCGAAACTAAAGTTGCAAGATTCACTGTCACAATATCAAAAGACAATGAAGAGTTAACTGCGAAATATTATGGAACAACTCCAAAGTTCGCAAAAATCATGAACCCTGGCGATGAACTTCCAATCATAAAAAAATAGGCGAAGGCTCTCTAAAAGGAACGGAAGTAGATAAGCTTTTGAAAAAATGTATTATTGAAATTGAAAAAATAAATGGTAAAGTTATTTCGATCAGCGAGGAGTAGAGTTATTAGTTCTAACAATCTCAAGATCACTCACTTTGTTCGTTGGGGCAACCAACCGATCGCTTTGCTCACAATTGGTTGCCCCTTAGAAAAACGTTATAAGTAAAAGGAAGAAGTTATGAGTAAAAACCAAAGTTTAATCCAGAAAAATTTCTTTCAGGTAAAAGAATATTTATGTTTACTGAAAATAAAGAAATAAACGTACGGTATGCTTCAATTGTTTCTTCAAATGAGGAAACGATTAGTCTTTTTGATTTAGATCCGAATTTCATACAAATTGATCATAGAGAAATAAAGTACCTATTATTTGGAGTGCTGTTATTTTTATCTTCGATCCCAATTTTTGTAAATGCATATAATTTACGTGAGCCAGGCGTAACAATGTTTGCACTATTTTTCATTATTCCTGCTCTTTTTTGTTTTATTGAATATTTTCGAAAATCATTTAAACAAGTTATAGTGAAGTATTATAATAATGGAGAAAATGCAATTTTATTCTGGCTGAATAGTCCCAAAAAAGAAGATTACGAAAAATTTATTAATGAACTTGTAGATAGAATTAATTCTGTAAAGTTAAATCCAAGACTTAGTATCAGTGAAAAGTTAGAAATTTATTTCAATAATTTATCATTTTTAGTGGACGAAAAAGTAATAACTGAAGAAGAATGTAATTCTATTATGAACAGAACAGAAAATAATATAAATAAACAAACTGCAGATGTAGTAAAAATTGTTAAGTGAAAAAACCTATACAAGGCGTTTAAATCACTATCGCGGTTGGTTGTCATTTAACTTGTCGTTAGAATTAAAAAAGGAGAAGCAATGGCATATTTAATCGAAATAAACAGAAACATCTTAAAAGGAACTGGGACATTAACATACAAGAATGGTAACGTTTCAGTAAATACACAATGTTGGTTTGAATTGGCAAAACCAATAGTTGCAAAACATATATAGGTTGCTCGGCAACCCATATGTTAACTAAGAAAAATTCATTTGGTAAAAAACGCGAAGGTATATATCTGCCCGATAAACAAACGAATCGTCGTGGTATATTCATTCATATGGGTAATAATGCAGCATGGTCTGATGGTTGTATCGTCATAAAGGAACAGGAAATTTTAAAAATATGGAATTCTATTCATCCTAAAGATACATCGAATGTTACTGTTACTGTAAAGAATATATAAATGGAGGGAACATGAGATTAATTAAATTATCACTATTTTTATTGTTCTTGACTGCTTGCTCATCAATTACCGCTGCATCAAATGCGCAAGACGCTGAACTAATGTTAAACAGGCTTCTACATATAGATAATAAAAAATACAATATAAAAAATGAAAATGGCAAATTTCCCTATAATTCTTTACTTGAGTACAAAGATTGGGAGAGGTTATATATTAAATATTTTAAATTAAATATAAAAAATAAAATATATACGGAAAATGAAATCAAAAGTTTATTGTTTATTGGGTTTATTGCTAAAATAAATTCAGATGCAGCAATATCTGAATCACTATCAAGTGATTTAGTACCAATATTTAATAATAATAAAATATTAATATTAAATGTACTTTCTGATCTTAAGTTTTTAATTCCGTCAACTTGCTATTATTTGAATAATTATTTCGGTTTTGAGGGTAAAAATATAGAAAAAAGAACTCCGTTTATTAAAAAAAATAAAAAAATATCATGAAGTATCTTGGTAAAACTAACGGTGAAAAATGTATCTCCTATCTCGCAACAAAATAATTCTAACAATTATATTAGCCGATTTTTTACATATAGCTGAAATGATTGAAGAATTAGGCCTAATCTGGGCAAAAGGCAAAAAAGGTATCAGTCGCTCTCTATGTACTGCGTAGTAAAAAATCAAAACCCCTCACACAAAATTTTACAATATCAATCTGTGCTGAGGTGGCAATGTGACTGAGACGGCCTTAACTGCAATAGCTCAAATCTATGCCTTATCCGTTGTAAAAGCAATAACATCCCGAATCGAATCTATTCCCATTGCCAACATCAGTACACGCTCGAGTCCTAATGCAACTCCCGAAACCATCAGCATCCCTTGTTGCAGGGCTTCGATTAAATGGGCATCGATAGGAATGGTTTGTTGCCCGGCTGCTAACCTTTGCTTGTTTTCGTTTTCAAAGCGTTGCTGTTGCTCGGTGGCGTCTAACAATTCCTGATACCCATTTGCCAATTCTATTCCGTTAATAAATAATTCAAAACGTTCAGCAACATTGTCTTCGCCCTGACGAATATTGGCTAAGGCAGCTTGTGTTGCGGGGTAGTCGTAAATAAAAACCGGTTTATCTTTTGGTAAGTTAGGTTGAACGATGACACTCATGATTAAATCCAGATAGGCATCATGTGTTAATGTTTGTTCATGCAATTGAATATTATTTTCGGAAATAACTGTACGCAATTGCTCACGACTTGTCGCTAACGGATTAAACCCCGCATACTGTTCGAAAGCTTGTCGGTACGTTAAGGCGACCGTTTCATTTAACGGCAATGTGTCTTTGAGTAAAAGCCGCACAAACTGATCGACTTGCTCCATTAGCTCACGGTAACCCATGCCCGGTTGATACCATTCTATCAGCGTAAACTCGGGATTATGGTTACGCCCAGCATCACCCTGACGGAACACTTTACAAATTTGATAAATCGCACCACTGCCCGAGGCGAGTAATCGCTTCATTGGAAATTCGGGTGAGGTGTGTAAAAAATAGCGTGTGTTATTAAATTGGGTCGTAAAACTTTCAATATTGGGGTCAGGCGTGGTGGATTGTGATAAACAGGGAGTATCGACTTCCAGAAAATGGTTGTTTTGAAAAAACTGTCGAGCTATGTTTAATAACTTAGCTCGGCATTTTAATGTATCAAGAGTGGTGTTTGGTTGCCAATTAATCATGGCGATAACTTTAACCCGTCATTCCCGCGGAGGCGGGAATCTAGTACTGTATATTTAGTTTTCTGGATTCCCGCCTACATGGGAATGTAGGCTGTTCTCTACTCTTTAACTCTACCAACATACTCACTGGTACGTGTATCAACTTTAATTTTTTCACCTTCATCAATAAACAAAGGCACCCGTACTACCGCGCCGGTATTACAGGTTGCAGGTTTGCCACCACCACCCGAAGTATCTCCTCGTACGCCCGGATCGGTTTCTGTGATGGTTAAAACAACATGATTCGGCGCAGACACACCGATAGGGTTATCATTCCATAAAGTAACCGTATAAGTTTCCTGCTCAACTAGCCATTTCATTGCATCACCCACTGCCGTTTCGTCAGCAGAAACCTGTTCATAGGTTTCTGAGTCCATAAACGTCCAAGTGTCGCCATCGGTATAAGAATATTCCATTTCGGTCTCAAGCACATCGGCGGCTTCAACCGACTCACCCGATTTAAAAGTACGTTCAAGTACCCGACCTGTTTTTAAATTACGGATTTTTACCCGATTAAAGGCCTGACCTTTACCCGGTTTTACAAATTCATTTTCAATAATGCTGCAAGGGTCATTATCCAGCATTATTTTTAAGCCACTGCGAAATTCATTGGTGCTATAGTTAGCCATGCGTCATCCTGCTAAAAGTTTTAATTTCGAAAATAATAAGAGCCTATGATACCTCGAATGACCCCTCTCTGTCAGACCCCTTCCTGGCAAAAACAGCTAAGCAATGCCATTAGTTGCCCGACAGAACTGCTCAGGCTACTTTCGCTGCCAGAAAACTTGCTTGCGGCTGCCAACGAATCAGCCAGATTATTCCCTTTAAAGGTTACCCACAGTTATCTGGCACGTATTGAAAAGGGCAACGTTGATGACCCCCTATTACGTCAGATATTGCCGTTAATTGACGAACAAAACTCACATCAGGACTACTCAACCGATCCTGTTGGCGATCTGAGTGCCACACCAGTTCCCGGACTTATCCACAAGTACCGTGGACGCGCCTTGCTGATGGCCACTGCAAGCTGCGGGATCCACTGTCGTTACTGTTTCCGACGCCATTTCCCCTATTCGGTGCATAAATCGTCAAATAATTGGCGGCAAGCCATTGAATATATTCAGAAATATCCTTCTATTCATGAGGTTATTCTAAGCGGTGGCGACCCCCTGAGCCTGAGTAACAACAAGCTATTTCGGCTACTCGACTTACTCGAACCCATCGCCCATATTAAACGACTCCGCATTCATACTCGTTACCCCATTATTCTGCCAGACAGAATCGACCTTGCGCTAAGTGATTACTTACACCAATACCGTTGTAAAGTTGTTATGGTGATCCATTCAAACCACCCCAATGAATTGGATCTTAATGTACAGAATGCACTTAACTTATTGAATAAAAAGAATATTACTCTGCTGAATCAAAGTGTTTTACTCGCCAAAGTTAATGATAACGTTAGTACTTTAAGCCAATTAAGTGAGCAATTATTTGACTGCCACGTACTGCCTTATTACCTGCATCAACTCGACAAAGTGCAAGGCGCACACCACTTTGCCGTTAGTGATGAACAAGCAAAAAGCTTAATCAAGGCGCTACGCGAGCAACTTCCCGGTTATTTAGTCCCTCGATTAGTCCGTGAAAATAGCGGTGAGCCCACCAAACAACCTATATTGGGTTAGCCTACCTGATTCTGGGTTAACCCAAAATAGTGGCTTATCCCCCGAATGGGTTAACTGGCATCCTATTTGCTACAGTCAGTCAAGTAAACATGTCATAATTCAGAGAGTTAGACTAATTTTTTTCCAAAGGATTAAAATTATTTTCTTAATTATAACTTTTTTTAATTACAGCTTTGACCGTACAGCATTAAAAGAAAGAGGATTAATCGTGAGTAATACGCTCGGCCTAGAGGTTGCAGACCGACAAAAACCATCCAAAGGTGCTTTTAACATTCGCCACAGTAAAGTGGACAAATGGTTAGCAGAACTACCAAAAGCAAATGTTGGCGAAACAGCCAAGCTCGTTTTTAATACTCTAGTTGAAACCAATCACCTTAGATACACCCATAAAGATCGTGCCCGGTTTTTAGAAGAACTGCGTCCAACCATACAATTTGTCACTGCCGCCATGCGCAAACACTTTGTTGGCACTAGCTTTCCTTTACCAAAGAAAAGCCAACGCGTTGCCGCAGCGACACGCGAAATTTATTCTCAACTCGCTATGGGCTATATTATTTGTGTTGAAGATTTACTTGAAAAAAGTATTCTGTTTACCGACAAAAGATTACTCGTTACCCTTATCCATCGGGCAATAAGCTGTTTAAGCCGTGTACTATTAACCTCGTATCAGGTCTATTCACCCTATCCAGAGGAAATCTGGATAAAAATACATAAACTCTATGCTTATGCAGAAGAGCATAAACTGTTACGTACCGAAGTCACTGATAATCAACGTGTCTTTATAAAAAAATCGAGCATATCAGAAGAATACAGCCGTATTTTATTGTTATCACTTGCATCACCTTACCGCTTACGTCAGGGTGAAGTGCATAAAGTATATAATACTCTCGAACGCTGGACCATTAAAAGTCATCTGTTTCAGATAAAACAGGATGAAATCATACAGGGCTACTTTGCGGTTAATTTAAAATTAGACAATCCTCCGCGTAACATTGCTCTGGTTAACCAGAATTGCAACCCGATAGACTGCCGCACGCTAGATACCGATATTCTCGCTGATGCCATTCGTGATGAAATTCAAAATACTCAAGATGCAGGGCAAACAACTATCACCGGGATTGAAATGTCCTCACCTGAATTATCTCACGATTTATTGCGCCGTTTACTCACTGCTTGGGCGGTCATCGCCAAACGCAACTTTTCTCGCTCAGAAAAACATGAGCGGGTTCTTGTCGCTATTGGTTTAAGCGCCTCCCATCAAATTATTTGTGATTCAGCCAGACGGCGCTCCCCACAAGGCCGAGGTAGGGTAAAAGATAAACCTAATCCTTTTAGTGGCAAATCACACTATGGCACGGCAGAGGTCAATAATGTCAATTCTACTCAACAGGATGTGTGGAATTTAGTTTACCCTACCAAATTAGCTCAAGGCTATGCGCCCCTTGATGCCGATAAAGTATCCAATGTTGCCAATAAAAAAGAAGATTTGCTGTACCATGCCGAAAGTTGGGCAATAGTAAATGAAAGTGCTAGTGGCTATTGCATACGAAATAAATCAAATATCCAAACAGCCGTACAAGTCGGAGAGCTTATCAGCATTCGCAGAAGTGGGGATGGCCATACTTGGAAGTGGGGTGTTGGAGTCATTCGCTGGATGAAATACGATGAGAAGATAGGGGTTACACTCGGTATTGAAATGCTCACCCCTGATGCCGCTGCTGTTGGCATTAAAGCCGCCATTGATGATGCTGATGTCGATTACCAGCGAACACTAATGCTGCCGGAACTAACGACTATAAACCAGCCTAACACCATCATTACCAACCCAGTACCCTTTCGGGTTGGTCAGCAACTTAAATTAAAGATTGTGAGCAAAGAAATCAGAATTAAACTGAGCAAACAATTACAAAATACCGGCTTATTTGCACAATTCCAATATGAAGTGGTGGACTCTAAGCACCCGCATAACGATAATGACTGGGAAGAAGAGTCCGACTTCAACCAAGTTTGGTCAATTATATAAAGAAAGAGACCTCCTCTAATCCATTTACATCATCATGGTGTATACTCTAAAATACCCGCAAACGATTAGTGCTATGTAATTAGCCCTACGCTAAAGAAGGACAGCAGCATTGAGCAGTAACAATTTACTCCGCTTACTCACCATCTTCGATATTTCTGAAGAAGCTGAAGTCCTTATTAACTCCCTTCGCAATGCCGGTTTCATTGTCCGTGATGTACGCGTAGAAGATGATGAAGACATGCTGAGCGCACTAAACGATAACCCCATAGATATAGTACTTTGCAAACACAGTTTGCCCATTTTTAGTGCTGCAGCTGCAGCTGAAATTATTGCAAAATCTGGCCGGGATCTCCCTCTTATCGTTATTATCCCGCAACACAGTAACAAACTTATTATTGAGAGCTTAAAATTTGGAGCTAGAGATGTTGTCAATTTTGAAAATAGTCAGCAACTTCGATATGTCTTAAGCCGTGAACTTAACGACCTTAAAAATCGCCGCGCACATCGTCATTGCGAAAAAATGTTACGTGAAACCGAAAAACGTTCGCGTTCTTTAATAGACAGTTCACGCGATGCCATCGCTTATGTGCATGAAGGAATGCACATTTATGTTAACAATGCTTATTTACTGATGTTTGGCTATGAAGACATTGATGATGTGGAAGGTATGCCCATACTTGACATGGTCAGCACCGATGACCATGCACAACTAAAAGACTTCTTACGCGCTTACTCCAAACAACAATCAGAAGATGACACATTAAATTTACATGGCCAGCATACCGATGGCAGTGCCTTTGAAATCACCATGGAATTCTCACCCGCCAGTATGGAAGGTGAGTCATGCACACAAATTATCATTCGAGATCAGGCTGACAACAAAGAACTGGAAGAAAAATTAAATATACTTAGTAAACAGGATCTTGTCACCGGCCTATACAATAAAACCTACCTTATCGAACAACTGGATAAATTTATTTCTGCTGCGCTTGTAGGCCATGCACGAGGCGCTTTACTTTATATTACGCTTGATAACTATGAAGACTTGAAAGAAAGCTTTGGTATTGCTGGGCTTGATATGCTGTTTATCGATTTGGCCAATACACTCAAAGCTAAGCTAGAACCTTTAGGGATTTTTGCACGAATGGAAGGCTCTGCGTTTTGCTTGCTAATTAAAGAGACCAACAGCAGTAAAGCTAAAAAAATAGCAGAGGCCATTTGCCAAATTATTAGCAACCATATTTCAGACATCAACCATAAAACAGCCTCAACCACAGCCAGTATTGGTATTACATTAATTAACGAAACCACCGGTAATATCCATGATTGTATTAACCGCGCTGAAAAAGGTGCCTCTATCGCCTATAAACATGGCGGCAACCAACAGCAGACTTACAATCCATCTATCAAAGACATCGAAGAACATGAACAACACTCCCATTGGGAAAAACAAATAAAATTTGCGTTAACGAATAATTTTTTCCGTTTATTATTTCAGCCCATTGTGAGTTTACATGGCGAACCCGGCGCCCATTATGAAATTTTTGTTCGCATGTTAGACGAGGATCAACAGGAAATTTTACCTGAAATTTTTATTCCTGCTGCAGAACAAGCTGAATTGATGGGCTTTATTGACCGTTGGGTTATTGCCAATTCATTTTTGGTACTTGCCGACAGACTCAAGAAAAAAGAAGAAACCCGCCTATTTATAAAAATATCAAGCAGCACCATTGTTGACCCTGAATTTTTAAGCTGGGTCAGTGAACGTTTAAAAGCGCTACGCCTAAATGCAGACTACATTACTTTTCAGGTAAAAGAAGAAACTGCGCTTAATTATTTAAAAGCAACAAAAGCAACCTTTGAAGGTTTAAAGGCTTTACACTGCCGTATTGCACTCGATAACTTTGGTATAGAAGAAGATATATTCCAGTCAATTAAGCACTTTGATGTCAACTATGTAAAAATTCACCAACAGCTAATCAGCCAACTCGCTACCAACGTAGAAATGCAGGAGCGTGTACGCAATATATCAGCCGAAGTATCGAAAAAGAATATTCAAACCATTGCGGCCTTTGTTGAAGATGCCAATTGCCTCGCCCTACTCTGGCAATGCAGCGTCGACTTTATTCAGGGGTATTTCTTACAGGAACCCGATGTGGTCCTGGAATATGACTTTGAAGAGTCTTTTTAGTATTTTTTTAACCACACAGAAGCCTGCTCCCGCTGTGGTTAATTTACAAACTATCCAACAATAACGACCTTAATCAAGCACCAACGACACCAAGCCATCCGCCAACTTAGGTTCAAACCAAGTCGATTTTGGTGGCATTACTTCATCTGCATCGGCAACCGCCATTAAGGCATCCAGACTAGTTGGAAATAAAGCAAAAGCCACTTTCATTTCGCCAGAGTCCACTCGTTTTTCAAGTTCCTGCAAGCCACGAATACCGCCGACAAAATCAATCCGCGTGTCACGCCGCGGGTCATCAATACCTAAAACGGGCGTAATCAAATAATTTTGTAATAAGCTTACATCTAAGCGTGCAACAGGATCATTTGCAGGATATAACGCCTCTTTTAAGGTTAATTGATACCACTGCCCCGCTAAATACATACCAAACGTTTTAGCCGCAGCCGGTTTAAAAGCACATTCTGATGCTTTAACGTTAAAATTTTCGGATACTTTGTCTAAAAAGGCACTCGCATCCAAACCATTTAAGTCACCAATAACCCGATTATAGTCCAGAATTTGCATCTGATTATCAGGGAAAATAACACTTAAGAAATAATCATGCATTGCTTCATCTGAATCGTTATTATTTTTGCGTTGTGCAGCAACCCTTGATGCTGCCGCAGAACGATGATGACCATCGGCAATATATAAACAATCCATTGCGTCAAACGTTGCGGTAATAGAATCAATCAAGCTACTATCGTTAACAACCCAAATGGTATGTTGTACACCATCATCTGCGGCTAAGTCATACTCTGGCGTAGTTTTGCAAACTTCGCTTACGATGCCATCAATCACTTTATTATGTCGGTAGGTTAAAAAAACCGGACCAGTTTGTGCATTAAGTGCATCAATTTGACGTACCCGATCGTCTTCTTTTTCTGGGCGGGTAAATTCATGCTTACGAATACGATTAATGTCATAGTCTGCAACTGATGCTGCCGCAACTAGGCCATATTGCTGGTGTTCACCCATTACCAGTTTATAAACATAATAGCAGGGAGAACTATCTTGAAATAACACGCCTTCCGATACCAGATTATTCAGGTTCTCGGCCCCTTTCGCGTAAACAGCCGCGTCAAAAGGATTGGTTCCCACTGGCAAATCAATCTCCGGCTTGGAAATATGCAAAAAACTACGTGGCCGCCCAGTAACACGCTGACGTGCTTCTTCTGTATTTAATACATCATAGGGAGGGGCAACAACATCTTCAGCAAAATCTTGTTTTGGACGTAATCCTGCAAACGGTGTAATCAAGGGCATATCTTTACCTGCTATTCAATATAGTGAAAGCACCATTTTAAACGATTACAGGGCACTCGCCCAGTTATTATTCCTTGCTGTTTGGTGAGCCTTACGCGAAAGCTAAAATGCTGGAATGTCGGAACACAAGAATATTAACTCGCTTTATTGCAATGCCTGAATACGCGATGGAATCGGGGGGTGGGTTAAAAACATGCGCAAAACAAAGTTCTGCATGGGTTTAGGCATAGAGGATAAACACCAGTCCAAAGTGCTTGGCATTTGTCTTTGTGATGCATGTACGGCCTTTAACGCACTTACAAAACTTTGTGGATTAACACAGTTCATTGCCACTTTATCGGCACGTAATTCATAGCGACGATTGATGGTATTTAAAATAATTAAAGGTAATAAACCATAACAAAATAAGACTAAAATCGAACCAGAAATAAAACCTATATTTTTATTCCGCCATTTATATAAAAAAATCAGGTCAATAACCAGATGTAATAAATAAACAGGCAACCAAACACTAAGAAAAATTAATAAATTAAGAATGCTCATGCTAAAAGTATCACGCATGGCAATATGTGCTAACTCATGCGCAACAACCGCTTCAACTTCATCGGGGGTTAATTTATTTAACAGTCCCTGAGTTAACACAATTAAAGATGGGTGTAGCAAATCAGGTAATACTTTCGCATTAACGCCATTACAACCATCAACCGCAATATCTGGCGTAGCAATATTTAATTTTCGTGCCATTTTAGCGGCTAAATGATAAATCCAGTAATATTGGTTGGACGATAAATGGAACCACTTGGTCTGCTTTGGTGCGTTAGTCACAAACCAGGCTGAGAAAACTCCAGGGAAATATTGGTGGTTCTTAAGCATTAAGAAACACAATACGAGTAAACGGGATAAATACCAGATAACACAGCATAAACCAAAGCCAATAAGTAAATATTGAGCTAAAAGGTCAGGATGGTTATACAAATAAAAGAAATACCTTTGCAGAAAGCTGCTAAACACATTGAATTGAAAAATCAGGCTAACAAGGTAGAGTTGAGCTAACATGACCAATGGTATAAAGACCACCAGAACATATGATTTAAGCATCGCCAATAATTTTAAAGAATATTGTTGGTTTACCATAAATATCCAGTTGCTAAATATGAGCTACTAATAATGATAAATAGTTAACGCATTTTATGCGCCAACTTCAGCATTATGAGCATTAATTCATTTGGTATTGAGAACTATATCACATATTTCAGGCTATATAATCATTTCATAAATAAGCCACAAAAACATGTTATGCTTTACCGCAAAATTTATGCTTAAAATGATGTAAAAAGCTAAACATTGCGGCAACCGTGCCGAAATATAAAGGGAGAGAGTAAAACCTCGCAAATGGAATAGCTACGAGGAAGCTGCTTACAAATGATACTGGGTAAATTACAACAATTACGCAAAAAACGGGTATTAAAACAATTCCCTATCGCGTATAAACTCGCCATTATTATCACAATGCTGATAAGTTCTGGAATGATTTTATTAGGGCTTGTGATCGTTTCAAACCAAACCCAGTTATTACGTGGGCAAATGGCAGATTTCGGCCAAACCGTTGCTGGGCAACTCGCTAATTCATCTAAAGAACTTATTTTATCGGATGACATATTAAGCATTATGGTATCCGTTAAAAATCTTGGCGCGCACAAAGGTATTTTGGGCGCGGTTGTTTATTCTGATAAAGGTAAAAAACTGGCTCATTCTGGAATAACACCGGAAGCAGATATTCTAAGTTTGTATGCCCAGTCAAAAAATAATCAACGCAAAGGTTATTCATTTGAGTGGCAGGCCACTGTTCCTAATAGTGATGAACGCCTTAACGTTATTTCCTTCATTACACCCATTCGTTTTCAGGATTTAATTGCCGGTCATGCACTCGTCACTTTTAGCAAGGCATCATTATCACAATCACTTAATGAAACGGTTAATGCCATTATTGCTGCTACCATTTTTATGATTATCTTGGGGATTTTTACCGCATACGCACTTGGGCAACGTTTATCACGCCCTATACATAACTTACTCGATGCGAGTAAGGCCATTGACAATGGTGATTATTCATACCGTATTCATGAACAGCGTAATGATGAAATTGGGTCACTCATTGATGGCTTTAATAGCATGGCTAAAGGCTTGTTAGAAAAGTCACAGGTTGAAAATGCGTTTTCACGATTTGTATCCACTAATGTTGCAAAACAAATCATGGATAACCTCGATAGTATTCAGTTAGGTGGGCAGCATGTGCAAGCCACAGCTTTATTTGCCGATATTGTTGGCTTCACCAGCATGTCTGAAAAACTGCCGCCGATAGAAGTTGCCAACCTGTTAAATGAATACTTTACCTATATCTCAATGGCTTGTGAGCTTTACAATGGCACCATTGATAAATACATGGGTGATTGTGCAATGGTTGTGTTCGGTGTTCCAGAAGAAGATCCAGAGCATCAGTTTAATGCTATAAGTTGCGCCATAATGATTCAACGTCTCATTCAACGTCTCAATATCTTACGCGAACAACAAGGTAAACAAGCGGTACACTTTAGAATTGGTATTAATAGTGGTGAAATGCTTGCAGGTAATATGGGCTCTAACGACCGTATGCAGTACACCGTTGTTGGTGAAGCCGTTAACCTTGCCGCACGTCTACACACAGCAGCTGAAAGTGGCCAAATTGTTATTACCGATACCCTTGTTAAGTCAGCCGATATACAATGGCGTATCATCGCTTACCGACATAAGTCAATTGAACTTCGCGGCATTGCAGACCCCGTTACAACTTATATTGTAACCGATCTAAAATCACCCTATACAGAACAAATAGATCAACATATAACAACCGTACTTGCTAAAAAGTTCGTTGCATGAAAAATTTTTTAATTCTTTTTACTTTAATTGCCATTCAATTTAGTTTATCCAGTTGCGCCTATATTTATTCAAAAGGTGATAATGTTGCTGAACGTGTTAAGAAACTCGCTAATGCTAAGGAGTATGGGCTTGCCCTAGATACGCTAGCATATATTCAGCCCGATCATTTTAATTATGTTTTTTTAATGTCTGAAAAGAAACAGATTCAGATATTAGCTAATCAATTCGAAAAAAAATCATTAAATCAGGCTCAAATACAAGTTGATAGCAAACATTGGGCTGAGGCAATGAATATTTATGATTCAGCTCTGAATAAATTACCTAAAAGCAAGGCATTACAAAAAGCACGTAAACTCTTTATCGCAAAGCGTGATAAATATTTAAATCAATTAAGAAATAAATTATTAATTTCTAATGCCAAAACACTTAGCGATACAACAGCAACAACAAAAGAAATCGCCCAAGTTAATCCAAATGATAATAAAGCCAAGAACCAGTTACGTTCACATATTCGTGAAGTCGAGCTGACAGCAGAAAAACTGCTTAGTTGTGCAGAAGATGGGATTAAGAGCAAAGATGTTCAATTAGCCGAAGAATGTTTAAACCTTGCATCAAATTTATCAACAACTGTTGATACTAATAAAGAAATTGCTGTATTAAATAAAAAACTCAACCATATAAGAAAGAAACAAATAAAAACAAATAAAAAATCAATTCAGGTTGTTAGTAACCAACTTGCACACATCAAAACAAATACCCAACTTATACGCTACCAGAAAAAAGTACTTGCCTTATATAAAAAAAATAAATCTAATAAAAAAATTATTCACTTAAAAAAAGAACTGGATAGTCGCATTAGTGTTATCTTAAAAAAAGGGATTAAACAAGGACAGGAATTATATAGTCAGGGGCGAATACAACCTGCACTGGATAAATGGAATGAGTTACACCAACTGGCTCCTGCTAACCAGAAGCTAAATGATTACATACACCGAGCTAAAAGAGTATTAAAGAAAATACAAAGTTTAAGTAGTAACTCAAACTCTATCCCATCTTCAAAATAAATTAAGCCTAGAAAATAAATTAAACCTAGCCAGCTTAACAATGGTTCAGCATGAATTATTAACTATTCTTCATCAACATCAACAACCGGAGCTAATCGCCAGACATTGCGATAGCCTTGCGGTAACTTACGGCCACGCTGTGCGCGTTCACCTTCAAACGGTTCCATATCAGCCGCTTCAAAAACTTTGTGTCGCTTGCCTGAATAAATAGATAAAGTATCATCTTCATTAATAATGGTGACCGCAGCCAAATATTCTAAATGGTTTTTCGATTTAGCGGGTGGAATATTTAATATTTTAATCCCTTTACCTTTCGGTAACTGGGGTAATTCGGCAATATGATGAATTAACATATTACCGTCATTGGTTGCAGCAACCACCCAGTTGGTTTCCATATCGGTCACTGGCACAGGTGGAAGTACCGTTGCACCTTCTGGTACTTTTATAATTGCCTTACCTTTTTTATTTTTTGTTACCATTTCTTCAAGGCTAATCACAAACCCAAAACCGGCATCGGTTGCGAGTAAAAATAACTGTTCAGGAGCGCCGGCCATTACACCACAAAAACTAGCGCCCGGTGGAGGTGTAAAACGACCCGTTAAAGGTTCACCCTGACCACGGGCAGAGGGTAGCGTATGCCCCATAGTGGTATAAGTACGCCCAGTCGAGTCAATAAAGACGGCTATCTGGTTGTTTTTACCTAAAGCAAAAGCCTGACAGGCATCCCCGGCTTTGTAGTTTAATTCAAAGGTATCAATTTCATGGCCTTTGGCCGCCCGCACTAATCCTTTTTGTGACAAGATAATGGTAATTGGATCGGCACTGATTAAAGACGACTCGTCCATTGCTTGCGCCGCTTCACGCGAAATAATCTTGCAGCGACGTTTATCACCATAATTATCTAAAACAGCTTTTAATTCTTTCTTAATCAGCGTTTTTAAACGTGCTTTCGAACCTAAAATCTTTTCAAGTTCAGCACCTTCGGCTCTTAATTCTTTTTGTTCGGCCTTAATTTTCATTTCTTCAAGACGAGCCAACTGTCTTAAGCGTGTATCTAAAATATAATCAGCCTGAACTTCGTCTAACTTAAAACGTTTAATTAATTTTTCTTTTGGTTTATCTTCTTTACGAATAATTCGAATGACTTCATCCAAATTTAGAAATGCTATTAATGATGCATCTAATAAATGCAAACGTTTATTAACTTTTTCCAGACGATATTCCAGACGACGAGTAACCGTTTGAATCCTAAACGATAACCAGTTGGTTAAAATATCAAATAAATTCATCGTACCCGGACGACCATCCAGATCAATTAGGTTCATATTAACCCGATACGTCCGTTCAAAATCGGTCGTTGCAAATAGATGAGTCATTAACTCATCGGCATCCACATTTTTATTTTTTCGAACAACGACTAAACGGGTTGGGTTTTCATGATCTGATTCATCACGTAAATCAACCACCATGGGTAATTTTTTCGCTTGCATCTGACTTGCAATTTGTTCAAGAATTTTTGCAGGTGATGCCTGATGAGGTAAGGCCGTAATAATAATATCGTCACCGTCTTTCTCGTATACTGAACGCATACGGATACTGCCACCCCCTTTTTCATACATTGCAACAATATCTTTACGCGGTGTGATAATTTCTGCATCGGTCGGGTAATCAGGGCCTTTTATAAATTTACACAGCTCTCTTACTTTTGCTTTGGGGTTATCCAGTAAGTGAATGGTTGCATTTAATACTTCGGTTAAGTTATGCGGAGGAACATCCGTTGCCATACCCACTGCAATACCGGTAGTACCATTCATTAAAATATTAGGGACTTGTGCGGGTAAAATAACCGGCTCATCAAGAGAGCCATCAAAATTAGGTGCCCATTCAGCCGTACCCTGACCTAACTCACCCAGTAACAAGTCTGCATACTGTGACAACCGCGATTCGGTATAACGCATCGCAGCAAACGATTTAGGATCATCGGGAGAGCCCCAGTTACCCTGCCCTTCTAACAAGGTATAACGGTATGAAAAAGGCTGCGCCATTAATACCATGGCTTCATAACAAGCACTATCACCATGTGGGTGGAACTTACCTAATACATCACCCACGGTTCTTGCTGATTTTTTAAACTTTGCGGTCGCTTTTAAACCCAGCTCAGACATGGCATAAATAATACGACGTTGTACCGGCTTTAAACCATCCCCCACATGTGGCAGGGCGCGATCGAGTATGACGTACATGGAATAATCCAGATACGCTTTTTCAGTAAAGTCTCTTAGTGAGAGCTGTTCTACCCCCGCATCAAAACCGGCATTAAAATCAAGACCATCCTGTTGTTGTTTCTTTTTCGATCTTGTTTGTTTTTTCTTTTTTGTAGCCATTCAATATATACCATTATTCTAAAAATATTATCCACGTAAAACATAATGTGCTATTAATACATTACCATATCTAAATATTTCTTTGTCTACCCAAAGCATTCGCCAAAGTATTAATGAGACCGGCTTCTTTTTGTGATAAAAAAGCGATACCTTAAATATCAGCCATAGCACCTTTGGACTCTAACCACTGACGCCGATCGGCTGAACGTTTTTTTGCAAGCAGCATATCCATCATCTGGTGCGCTTCATCTTCCGCATCAACCGTTAACTGCACTAATCGGCGAGTATCGGGTGACATGGTTGTTTCACGTAATTGCAGTGGGTTCATTTCACCCAAGCCCTTAAAGCGCGTCACGCTAACCTTGCCCTTTTTCTTTTCAGCTTCAATCCTGTCGAGTATACCCTGACGTTCGGCATCATCCAGGGCATAAAACATTTCTTTGCCCACATCCACTCGGTATAGTGGTGGCATCGCCACATACACATGCCCTTCTTTTACTAAAAGGCTAAAGTGACGTAAGAATAAAGCGCACAACAATGTCGCAATATGTAGACCATCGGAATCCGCATCGGCAAGAATAATTACTTTGTCGTAACGCAAACCGTTCAAATTGTCTGTTCCGGGATCAACGCCAATAGCGACCGAAATATCGTGTACTTCTTGAGAAGCAAGCACCTCGGATGAATCAACTTCCCAAGTATTTAATATTTTACCACGTAGCGGCATAATGGCCTGAAACACACGATCCCGTCCTTGCTTGGCCGAACCACCCGCTGAATCACCTTCAACTAAAAATAATTCACTGCGTTCCGAGTCCTGACCACTGCAATCGGCTAACTTACCAGGTAAAGCTGGACCTTGGGTAATTTTTTTACGTACCACTTTTCGTCCAGCTTTAAGACGACTTTGTGCATTGCTAATAGCCAATTCAGCAATTTGTTCACCCAACTGAATATGTTGACTTAACCATACCGCAAAGGCATCTTTAACCACACCCGAAACAAAAGCCGCACATTCACGCGAAGATAAACGTTCTTTGGTTTGACCACTAAATTGTGGCTCGGCGAGTTTAACCGAAAGAATAAAATTAACCTTATCCCAAACATCGTCTGGGCTAAGTTTTAAACCTCGTGGAATGAGATTACGCAGTTCACAAAATTCACGCATGGCATCGCTTAAACCAGTACGTAAACCATTCACATGCGTGCCACCTTGTGCAGTTGGCACTAAATTAACATAACTCTCGTTAACAATAACACCTGCGTCCGGCGCCCACACAATGGCCCAGTCAACGGCTTCACTATTTCCTTCTAGGTTCCCCATAAAAGGGTCTTCAGGCAACGTCACCGCACCATCGAGTTCATCAATTAAATAGTCTTGTAAACCATCTTCATAAAACCAGCTTTGTTCTTCATTAGTTTTTTCTTCGTAAAAGGTAACGGTTAATCCCGGACAAAGTACCGCTTTGGCACGCAATACATGACGTAAACGAGGTACTGAAAAATTAATTGAATCAAAAAATTTCTCATCTGGCCAAAAGCGTAAGCTGGTGCCCGTTTCTTTTTTCGTAACCTTGCCAAGCACCTTTAAATTGGTCTTTTTATCACCATTGGCAAAGCCCATTTTATGTTCTTTACCATCACGTCGAATAACCACTTCCAGTTTTTTCGACAAGGCATTCACTACCGAAACGCCCACACCGTGTAAACCACCTGAAAATTGATAATTATCATTTGAAAATTTGCCACCCGAATGCAAGCGAGTAAGAATAACCTCAACACCGGGTACTTTTTCTTCTGGATGCTTGTCAACCGGCATACCACGACCATCATCGGTTACTTCCAGTGAACCATCTTTATAAAGTGTGACATAAATGGATTTTGCATAACCCGACATGGCCTCATCAACACTGTTATCGATCACTTCCTGTGCTAAATGATTAGGGCGTTCTGTTTGGGTGTACATCCCGGGACGTTTACGTACGGGTTCTAAACCGGTTAATACTTCAATATCACCGGCACTGTATGATTTTGTTGCCATAGGGTTTCTTATACGCTGCAATTAAAACGTACAAATCTTATTATATTTTGATCACTGTTAATAGCCATAAGAAAGGAATTAACAAATATATTTTTAAATACCTTATCCGTCACGTAAACAAAAGCCAGCAAAAGCTGGCCTCCAGGATATAAACAACCCGTATTTACGGGTTTATACTTTAAATTTAGCAATAATGGATTGCAACTGATAGGCTAAACCCGATAGCTCTTCACTTGAAGATGAAACCTGCTGAGAACCCGTTTCTGTTTCATGCGCAACAGAGGAAAGTGTCGTAATATTCGCGTTAATCTCTTCCGTCACCATACCCTGCTGACGCACTGCCTCGGCGATTTGCATATTCATATTTGAAACCTCAGTGATAGAAGTGGATATTTGATTGAGTGAATTATCTGCTGCGGATGCTTTTTCAACGGTCATGTTAGCTTGTTTTTGGCTGTTATCCATCACCGCAACCGCATTTTGGGCTCCCGTTTGCAAACGTTCAATCATATTTTGTATTTCCTGAGTGGATTCCTGCGTTCGGTTTGCCAAACTGCGTACTTCATCGGCCACTACTGCAAAACCTCGTCCTTGTTCACCGGCTCGTGCTGCCTCAATGGCTGCATTGAGTGCCAATAAATTAGTTTGTTCGGCAATACCTCGAATCACTTCTACCACGGTGCCAATTTGTTCTGTATCAGCTTCCAGTTGTTTAATGGTTGAAGATGCACTTTCAACCTCATTCGCTAAACTATTAATTGCGTTCATTGTCTGGGAAACCACATTGCGACCTTCATCAGCTTGCTGATCAGCTTGTTGCGTTCCGGTTGCTGCGTTGTCTGCATTATGCGCAACTTCCTGTGCAGTACTCGCCATTTCATTCATTGCAGTTGCAACCAGTTCAAGCTGTTCTTTTTCTTTGCTTACGTTCTGGTTCGCAGTAAACGAGGTTGCCGATAATTGCTCGGCTGCTGCGGCCAGTTGTGATGAAGCATCGGTAACTCTGCGTATCGTGGTGTGGATTAAATCAATAATTTCATTGAACCCCGTCGCCAGATCGGCTATTTCATCTTTACCTTTAACCTTAAGGCGTTTGGTTAAGTCGCCTTCACCGGCAGCAATTTCATGCATTGCTTCAACCGTTTCATTGATCGGGATAACAATCATACGGCTAACTAACCAAGCACTCGCAATGCCCATAATAATTCCCACAATAAGTAGCGTTAAAACAATACTATTAGCTGAAATCACGTCGTCTAAAATACCCTGACTGGCTGTTTCAACGGCTTGACGTTGTTGTTTTACTAAAGCACCAATGTCTTTTTTTATCAAGCTGACAAGCGGGCTAATTTCTGTCCGCATTAAATAGGAATCTGTTCGCCATTTGTCACTACTGTGAACGGCGATTAATTCTTTCATGCCAGACAAATACGACGGTAGCACTTCTTTAATTGCCTCTAGCGAGGTCTCTTCTTCAAAGTTTAATGCTGAGCCCGCCTTCTTTTCAAATTTGGCAAGTTCATCCTGAAATCCTTGTGCGTATAGCCTAAGATTAGCGATATCAGTCTTACCTCTCATTGCCATAAACGCACGATTCGCTATTAATAAATTCATCCAAGTCTGACGTAAATTTGCAACTTCGAGTAAAACTTTACCCCGTTCAACAGTGCCATCGGGTTCTTCTGATTCGATCATTTGGGTTAAACTACCCAGAATGGTTGTTGCTTGTGCGCCCATTTTGTCTCTGGCAATCACAAACCCCGGTTGGTTTAAATTAAAATCCTGAGCAAGCTTAACCATTTTATTTTTATATGAGGCAAATTTTTCAGCACGTAAAGTAATGCGCGATACCGCTTTGCGTACTTTAGAATTGTTTGCCACCTGAGGCATCGCTTTTAATTTGGAAAGTAAATCTTTAACTGATTTTAATGACGAGTCATACGCTTTAAGATCGGAAGCATCTGAACTCAACAGATAGAAACCGAGCGCCACACTGGCCGAATCAATTGTCGATTCCAACTCAATCATTTTTAACATCATCGGTTCGCTATCATCAACCATATAAGACACTTCATCTTTAATATTTGAAAAATTCATCACAGCCGTGCCAGAGACAACACCTAATATAACGAGCATAAATAACGTCGCAGCCCATAATTTATGGCTAATACGAAAGTAAGACAGGGTATTGGATACGAAATTTGAAAGTACGCCACTCATGATATAGCACCATTTTAAAAGATTTGGACCAAAAACAATTAGTTACATTTATGATAGCGGCAATGATATGGATTTCTTTAACTAAAAAAGCCGACCAAATCAGTTGATTTGATCGGCTTAATAGAACCTATAACTAGTTGTTTTTACATGAGAATTTAGTTAATCCGGCAAGGCAACACCTAAACGTTGAGCAACCTGTTCGTAAGCTTCGACAACGCCACCCAAACCTTGACGAAAACGATCCTTATCCAGTTTTTCGCGGGTTTCACTATCCCATAAACGACAGCCATCGGGGCTGAATTCATCCCCTAAAATCAGCTTGCCATTATAGCGACCGTATTCCAGTTTATAGTCCACCAGTAACATACCGGCATCCGCAAAGAGTTTCTTAAGAACATCATTCACTTGATAAGTGAGTACTTTCATTTGATCGATTTCATCTTGCGTTGCCCAGTTAAAGGCAATAATGTGCGAATCGTTAATCATTGGATCATGCAGTGCATCGTCTTTAAGGAAAAATTCAAAGGTGGGAGGCACCAGATCCATACCATCTTCAACGCCTAAACGCTTAACCAGACTGCCTGTTGCAATATTTCGAACAACACATTCTATCGGTAACATTTTTAGATTCTTAACCACGGATTCATCATCTGAAATCCGTTCTTCAAAATGCGTTGCAATACCCGCTTTTTCAAGCTGTTGCATAATAAAGGCATTAAAATAATTATTGACCATTCCTTTTCGATCAAGCTGCTCGATTTTTTCACCATCAAATGCCGATGTATCATTACGAAAATGTAAAATAAGTTTATCATCTTTATTGGTTGCGAAAACAGTTTTAGCTTTACCAATAAAACGTTGTTCTTTTTTAATAACAGAAGTCATTTTTAAATCCATTTCATTACAAATTAAAAATTATATTTTATGCCATGCTAAACCGTGTTGTTGGTCTGCAATATTAATCCAACTGTGTTCACAATCGAGTACCTCACTTAGCGCCGCTCTTGCTAACTCAATTTGATTGTTTTTTTCACTGATATGCATTGCTGCAATGTATTTTAAATTACTTGTATCCAATTGGGCTAAAATTTCGGCTGCTTGCCAGTTACTTAAGTGCCCTAAATCTCCCGCCACACGTTGTTTTAATGAAGGCGGATATTCACCTTGTAGCAACATATCACTGTCGTGATTGCATTCCAGTAACAACGCATCACACAAAGATAAACGTTCAACAATATGCGGTGTGCCCCGCCCCACATCCGTTAACAAACCTAACTTATGCTTGCCATTACTAAACACATACTGACACGGTTCTCTTGCATCATGCGGTACGGGATAAGCTTGCACTCGCACATCGCCAATTTTAAATTCTTCTTCCGCATTAATAAAATACTGGCGGCTCACTTCACCTAATGAATCAGCCTGTGCCGTACCACGGGTAGACCAGACAGGAATACCAAATTTTCGTGACATGGCTCCGGCACCACGAATATGATCCGTATGTTCATGGGTTAATAAAATAGCGGTCAGTTGTTCTGCCTGTTTACCACACGCTTCAAGACGCGCTACCGTCTCACGCATCGAAAAACCACAATCCACCATAATACAGGTGTTACCAACCGAAATTAAGGTTGCATTGCCTTTGCTACCACTTCCTAAAGAGGAAAATTCCAGTACCGAGAATGACTCACTCTCTTGCTGATGTATTTGCATTACTTTGTTTAACGTAAATGTTCTTTTAATTTTTTAAGAATAAAGTAACCCGTTTTACTCTTGTCTTGCTCACCATCGGCATCCATAAGTCTAATCACGCTTCTATTTTCCAAGTCTTCAACACTTAAGCGAAACTCTGCAACTTTGAGTGGTTTATCATTCGATGAAAATATTGATGCGAACCAACCCTTATCTTCTGTGCCATTCTTAATAAAATCTTCTGTTGTTTTTATATAATACAAACCTTTACTGCGGTTTCTATCTTCAATAATAATGCCCATACGATCTAATGCAATACTAATACGCCGCCAGGTTCGAGGGAAAATTTCAGCCACTTCAATGATGTAACTATCTGTCGTCTTATCTTTAACCAGTTTGGCACGCTCAATACTTTTATTTTTTGAAACAATCTGCTTCGCACGTTTTTTTGCAATACCACGGAAAATTAAGAACCGCTGGAGCATTTCAGCTTCTAATTCGGGGTCAGGTTGTCGCGGTACCCATTGTATTGAAAGATCGGTATCGCCGTAATAGTCACCCGATGCTTGTTCTTTTAAACCCTGATGGGTAATAAACAATAAACTCACGCCCTTTTTATCGGTACGTTCTATACGAATACGATATTTATCCATTAATCCCGTTGAGAATAACCCGCCTAACATCGAAGCAATCCACCCCGTCGGTACATCAAAACGATTTTCGAGCCAGTTCGTTTCGAGTAAACCATTTACAGGACTCTCGGTAACAAAACTAAAGCCTAAATCTTTAAAAAAGGTACGCACTTGCCCCCAAATTTCTTCAGGTTTTGCATTAATTTGCAACCAGAACATATCGCCATCGCGCACAAAACGCACACCCGACGATGATGCCGGTAAAACATTACTGGAAGAACCTGCCCCTGAAGTTGAATACTCCGAAAAACTTGTTCCAGTATTCGATAAACCCGGAATAGACATAGCACTGCTTGAATCTGGCGATACAAGATCGGGCGGCACATCGAGTGATTGCTCAGTCGATACGGTACCGCTATAAATACCCTTATACCCTTCATCTTGCGCTGTTGTTGAACATGCTGATAATGTAATAAATACCAACACCAAAATAAAAAACTGATAACCTTTAGTTACAACTGACATTTTTAAACCTACATCAAAAATTAATTTATTTTAAACCTGCAATCTGCATGGCTTCACGTACAACACCATGATATTGCTCAGACAACACCGTCATGGGTAAGCGTTGCCCTATTTTTATCTTGCCCATTTCTGCTAACGCCCATTTCACAGGAATAGGATTCGCTTCCACAAATAAAGTTTCGTGCAAGCCCAATAGGGGTTTATTGAGTTGCGTTGCGGTCACTGCGTCACCGGCCAAAGCCGCTGCGCACATCTCATGCATGGCGCGTGGTGCAATGTTTGCCGTCACCGAAATATCCCCTTTTGCACCTTTCAAAATACACGCCATTGCAGTGGCATCATCGCCGCTGTACAACACAAAATGACCATATTTTTCAGTATTTTTGCAGCAGCGTTCTATAATATCCGCAGCACGCGCTATATCACCGGTGGCCTCTTTAATGCCCACAATATTGTCTATTTCTGCAAGTCGCTGTACCGTTTCAGGCAACATATCCACCGCAGTACGACCGGGAACATTGTATAAAATTTGTGGTATATCCACCGCTTCTGCAATCGCTTTAAAATGCAGATATAAACCTTCCTGTGTTGGCTTATTATAATACGGCGTCACCAACAAACAGGCGTTTGCACCGGCATTGGCCGCGCAACGGGTTAAATGAATGGCTTCGGTGGTGGAATTAGCACCGGTTCCCGCAATAATGGGAATACGGCCAGCCACATACTCAACAATCTGTTTAACGACTTGGCAATGTTCTTTCTCATCCAATGTGGCCGATTCACCGGTTGTACCCATAGCAACAATCGCATCCGTGCCATTTTCGACATGGAACTCAACTAAATTTGCGAGGCATTCATCATCGACCCGACCGTCCGTAAACATCGGCGTAACCAAGGCCACAATACTCCCTTGAATTACATTTGAAGACATATTTTACTCCACATTAAAGCCAGAAATTCGAATCGCACATAGTACTTGTGGGGGGCTATAAACTCAAGTAAAACCATCGCTCAAAACAGCTCGCCATTTACAAGAAAACATCATAAGTCATTGTTTAGACTAAATTAATATCCAATCAGCGCAACTACAAATAAAAACAATATCTGCAGCGGACTACAGATATAAGGGGGAAAACAGGATGAACGCCCCCTCTCTGTCTAGCTACGTGTTTAGTGCGAATCACAAGGCGTGATAATCCTAAAATTTACCCGCTGACAACAATTCGAAATTAAAACAGACTGTTGTTGACAAACACAGGCAAAACACTTCAACATTAGCCTATGGTTTTAGAAACAGCGCACCTAGACGCAGCAAATAAAAATTTACTGGTTATTACCGCATTAGGCGAAGACCGTTCCGGCCTAGTTGCGAGCTTAACCGAAGCCATTACCCAACAACAATGTAGCATTTGTGAGTCTCGAATGAGCCTACTCGGTGGCGAATTTGCGCTTATTATGCTCATTGAAGGGCAATGGAATAATATTGCCAAGCTTGAACAAACTCTTCCGGGCTTGCAGGAAAAATTAAATTTAACCTTGCAAGTTAAACATACCGAACAACGTGCCAATACCGAAACTGCTATTCCTTATTGCGTTGAAGTACTCGCATTAGACAACCCCGGCATTGTTCATAAAGTAACAGACTTTTTTTATAATCGAAAAATTAATATTCACGACCTGCAAACCGATAGCTTTAATGCTGCCCACACAGGGACTAAAATGTTTGCACTTACGATGACGATTGAAATACCCACATCCATGCACATACCCAGTTTGCGCGAAGATTTTTTAGAGTTTAGTGACGAACTCAACCTCGACTCTATTATTGAACCTTTAAAAATACATTAACAAATAAAAGTTATATGACCATGCCAACTGTTGAATTAAATAAAACTGTACCAAAATTTACTCTCGCTGCAACTGGCGATAAAAATATTTCGCTTACTTCACTAAAAGACAGCAATATTATTATTTATTTTTACCCTAAAGACAGCATTCCCGGTTGTACTCAGGAAGGTATCGATTTTCAGACTCACTTACTTAAATTCAAACGCCAGCAAACAGTGATTCTTGGTGTATCACGCGACAGCATCAAGTTGCATGAAAATTTCCGAACCAAACAGGGTTATAAATTTGATTTGCTTTCAGACCCTGATGAAATACTTTGTAAACTGTTCGATGTCATCAAAATGAAAAATATGTACGGTAAAAAGGTACGCGGCATTGAACGCAGTACTTTTTTAATTGATAAAAAAGGCAAGTTACGTCAACAATGGCGAAAAGTAAAAGTAGACGGTCATGTCGATGAAGTGCTTGAAGCCGTAAAATCATTAAACAAACAGAATAAAGAGAAATAATAATCACAGTGAAATCAGCAAAACGTCTTTTCGCACTAGACTCAAACGTGCTTATGCACGACCCGACCGCACTATTTCGCTTTCAGGAACACGATATTTTTATTCCAATGATGGTGTTAGAAGAGCTGGATGCGAATAAAAAAGGAAACTCTGAAGTTGCGCGCAATGCAAGACAAGCCAGCCGTTTTCTTGATGATCTGATACTAAAGCACGGCTCAAATAATATTAGCAAAGGTTTGCCGCTTGATTTAAACCCGTCAAAAGACAGTGATATTATTCATGGTAAATTATTTATTCAAACACAAGCCTTTAATTCTGAACTACCCGATTATCTGCCAAGCCATTTACCCGATAATACAATCTTAAACACGGTGGTTGCTTTATCAAAGACCCTACCTGATACAACCATTACACTGGTATCTAAAGATATTAATATGCGGATCAAGGCTTCCGTATTAGGTATTCATTCGGAAGAATATTATAATGATAAAGTGCTTGAAGATGTCGACCTTCTCTATACCGGCTTGCATGAACTTAATGATTCATTCTGGGAAAATCATTCCAGTAAAATAGATTCATGGGTTGAAGAAGGTCATACCTTTTACAGAGTAAGTGGCCCAGATGTCAAAGACTGGACAGTAAATAGTTTTATTTATAATAACAACAACCAGAAAAAAGACAGCTATCGGGTTAATTCAATCGATAAAGACAGCGCCACCATAGAAACAACGCAAGACTATACTAAACCCAACAACGCGGTATGGGGCATTAAAGCCCGCAATCAGGAACAGAACTTTGCGCTGAATTTATTAATGAACCCCGAGATTGATTTTGTTTCCCTGATGGGTATTGCCGGTACAGGTAAAACATTGCTCACTCTTGCCGCAGGTTTGCAACAAACCATTGAAAAAGAAATTTATAGTGAAATTATTATGACTCGAGTAACCGTACCCGTTGCCGAAGATATTGGTTTTTTACCCGGTACAGAAGAAGAAAAAATGACACCCTGGATGGGAGCATTAATGGACAACCTTGAAGTATTAACAAAAACGGATGACGAAGGTGGCTCATGGGGACGAGCTGCAACGAATGATGTTATCAGTAAACACATCAAAATCCGTTCTGTTAATTTTATGCGCGGTAGAACCTTCCTCAACCGTTTTATTATTATTGATGAAGCCCAAAACCTCACACCCAAACAATTAAAAACGCTGATTACCCGAGCCGGCCCCAATACAAAAGTTGTTTGCTTAGGCAATATTTCTCAAATTGACACGCCCTACCTGACCGAAACCACCTCGGGGCTAACCTATGTCGTGGATCGTTTTAAGAACTGGGAACACAGCGGACATATCACCTTAATGCGTGGCGAACGCTCACGACTGGCAGATTATTCTTCTGAAGTCTTATGATATTCAAAGTGAAACGATAATATATTACCAATTATGCCGGTTGCGGTTCTTCCCGGGTTATTCTCGGCCATGCAATTAATAAGGCATTGACTAACGTCCCCAGTGGAATCGCAAAGAACACACCCCAAAAACCCCACAGCCCACCAAAGACCAGAATACTCAAAATAATGGCAACGGGATGCAAGTTAACCACTTCGGAAAATAATAACGGTACTAATATATTACCGTCTAATCCTTGTACAACAAAATAAGCAATAATCAAATACCAGAATTCACTCGTAATACCCCATTGAAAATAAGCAACGGCGGCAACCGGAATACTGACAACCGTTGCCCCAATGTAAGGAATAAGAACAGACAAGCCAACCACGGCACTTAGTAACAAGGCATACTTTAAGCCAAAAATTGCAAAGACAATATACGTTGCGATCCCCACTATAAATATTTCCCACACTTTGCCGCGAATATAGTTGCCAATTTGCTGATCAACTTCAGCCCAAACACCCGACATTAAGTCGCGTTGCTTGGGTAAAAATGAAGAACTCCAAGCTAGCAAAACGTCTTTATCTTTTAAGAAAAAGAAAACCAGTAATGGTACTAAAATAGCATAAACCACCACCGTTAAAATACCCGGAATAGATGACAGTGTTCCGGTTAAAACAGTTTGCCCAAAACCAGCTATTTCTTTATTTACAACCGTAGTAATTTCCCTGATTTGTGTATCGGAAATATAAGAAACATGTTGAGGTAATTGTAATAGTGCTTGTTGCAAAAACCCGATATAACTGGGTACTTCCTTAAAAAATTCAGTTAACTGAGATGACACTAAAGGAACTAAGCCACCAAAGAAAAAAACCAGAAAGGCAATAAACGTTGAAAAAACTAAAATAACAGCACGAAACCGATTCGAGCTATGTGACTGCACAAACCTCACCAAGCCTTCTAACAAATAGGCGATAACCAACGCCGCAAGTGCCGGTGTCAGCATATCGCCCATCGTAATAATTACCGTAAAACCAATAGCCAGTAAAAGAGCTAAAACAACTGCTTGTGGATCTGATAAATATCGGTGAAACCAATCGCCTAATGTTTTAATCATTGCTATCACCATTAGCTGTGTCTATTTGATTTGCAATGACTTGCTCGTCATAATATTTTTTAAATAAAACTTCAAGCTCATCTATCACTTCTATGGCTTCGCGTCCTTGTAAAATATGTTGAGACATAAGTGATGATGCTTCATTCAATATATTATCTTTATCCAACATAAAATATGTTTCAGATAAACGCCGCATGGCTAAAACAACCGATTCTTTATCAGGTCGAATAATATTTTTAGGGGGGGCAATATCTTGCTCAGTAACAGGATGTTGCGAACTTAAAAAGTCACAAAAATGGATAACTGAAAGTTGAGCCTCTTCGGGCAGGGCTCTAAATTGCTTAAGAAGTTTTGTTTCACTCTTTTTCAAGAGCGCATCCTTTTACTGGTGATCAGTACAGTAATTACGTGCAAAATTCAGCAGTTCATCCATGGCACGTACTCTGAACTTTTGTTTTTGATGCACAAAAGAAAATGGACGGGTTAAAGGTGGGTCCAGTTTAATCGCAACCAAAGTCCCTAGCTTTAACTCTTTCACAATAGTCGCACTGGACAAAACAGAAACGCCCATGCCGGCTTCCACAGCCCCTTTTATCGCTTCTAAACTACCCAATTCCATTGAAACGCTCAAATCGGCATTGCTGATACCTGCTTCGTGCATACTTTCGATCATAACTTCGCGCGTACCTGAGCCTTCTTCGCGGCAAATAAAGGGATACTTGGTAATTTCAATCAGAGAAATAACATCTCGACTGGCAAGTTCATGGGCTGGTGGAACAATCAGCACTAATTCATCTTCACGGCACTTTTCGACCACCAAATTCTTATTACTCACCGGCGCTTCAACCACACCCAGATCAATCATATTATTTTCAACCTGAGAAACAATACCATCTGTATTGGCTACTTTTAAGCGAATGATGACATCGGGAAATTTTTCTTTAAAATCACCCAGTAAAACCGGCAGCATGTATTCTGCAATCGTGGTACTCGCACCAAGAATTAAAACACCACTGATATCACCAGTTAACTCACGCACCGAATTGTCCATTTCGGCATACAATTGAAATATTTTTCCAGCAGACTCAAAAACCCGATGGCCTGCATCGGTTAAACTGATGCGGTTATGGGTTCGATCAAACAAGCGGGTGTTAAATTGTTCTTCGAGTTGGCGCACCTGAAAAGTGACCGCCGGTTGTGTCATATGAAGCTCATCCGCTGCCTTGGTAAAACTGAGTAAGCGAGCGACCGTGTGAAAGACCTGTAAGCGTCGATCAGCCATGATAATTGAGCCCCATATTAATTATTGATTGTATCTATAACGACATTGAGAAAATTTAATGCCAGCATATTAGCAAGGATTAACACAAACAGGAAGTACCCACTATTATATAGTACCATTGCGGCATTACTAATACATATTAACCTATTGATTTAATATATTATTTTTATTTCATCGCTTCTTCAAACTGATTAATCATATTATGAATATCGGATGCAAGTCCGGCTAAATATTGGGTGGTTGCGAACATTTCAGTTGCGGTTGTATCCGTTGATTGCGAAAGCATATTGATATTTTCAACATTCTCGGCAATTGTTCCACTCACCACACTTTGCTCTTCTGCTGCACTGGCAATTTGAGTGTTTAAACTACCCATTGTTTCAACCGCCTTTTTCATTTCCTGAATGGCATTGGATGAGGTCGCCACATTTTCCATTCCTTCATTCGACCGTTTGCGCACATCAGCCATTTTATCAACAGCACTTTGAGTACCATGCTGAATTTTTTCAATCATTGCCTGAATTTCTTCGGTGGACTCCTGAGTCCGACTTGCGAGCGTTCGCACTTCATCAGCGACTACCGCAAAGCCCCGCCCTTGTTCACCGGCTCGCGCCGCTTCAATTGCCGCATTTAATGCCAGTAAATTAGTCTGCTCGGCAACACCTTTAATCACATCCAGCACTGAACCAATATCAACACTGTTATTCGCCAGTTCCTGAATAGATTGTTCGGTTTCTTTAATGTCCACAGACAAAGATTCAATCACCCGTACCGCATCGGCCACCTTTGTTGCACCAACACCGGCTTGCTCATTGGCATTATTAGCCACTTCCAGTGCAGTTTGAGTATTATGCGCAACCTCTTGCACCGTTGCGGTCATTTCATTCATCGCGGTTGCAACCTGTTCAATTTCAGACTGCTGCCGCTGCACACCCAGACGGGTATCCCCCACCAGATCGGCCGCATCCATTGCATAACTCTCTAATTGTCCGCAAACCTGATCTAAACGTTTAAGAATAGTGCGATTCATCGCACTGAGCATTCGTAACGACAACTCAATTTGCCCAGCTTCATCATGCCGACCGGTATAAACGTATTGTGTTAGTGGATTATGGATTATGGACTTTGCTCGTTGAGTAACAACAGTAATCGGTTTTAATAATGCTTTTGCAAAAAAATAGCTCAATATACTGGTCGCACCCCAAACCACGATGGCAGGTAACATAGATAAGTGACCGCTAGCCCATAACCCCGTCACCGTTATTAATTGCAAAAGGCTGAATGACACGATTACTTTAGTCGCATAGTCTGGTTTAAATTTGGGCATCTTAAATTTATTCGCCCAAATAGCCTGATAAAGCTTTTCGGCCCGTTGAGTAATTGTTTTATCCGCCTTAACTCGGGTAGATTCATAACCCGATGTTTTACCATTGTTTAATAATGGGGTAACAAAGGCATCGACCCAATAAAAACTACCATCTTTGCAGCGGTTTTTAACAATGCCCATCCAAGGCTTGTCCTGTTTCATCGTCGTCCACAAATCAGCAAAAGCAGCCGGTGGCATATCAGGGTGACGTACTACATTATGGTTTTTACCAAAAAGCTCCTCGTCATTAAAACCACTAATGGATTTAAAGGTTTCATTTACGCTAGTAATCACGCCTTTTAGATCCGTCGCTGAAATAATTACCTCATTGTCAGACAGTTCACGCTCAGTATTATTAACGGGAAGGTTTTTTTTCACAGTAAGACAACTCCTGAAATTACATGCTTAATGTGCGCTATATCGGCGTAAATAACCGAAACTTAAATCTATTGTTAACAATCAACATAAAATTGATCTAGAGCAGTAATTTGGTAAAGGATGCACTTACACAACACAAAATGCTACTATCAATACCGTTGTTTAACGAGACCAAAGGCTTAGAACAATGGCGCAATATATTTACACAATGGACCAAGTGGGAAAGATTGTTCCACCTAAACGAAAAATTCTGGAAGATATTTCTTTATCCTTTTTTCCGGGAGCCAAAATTGGTGTTCTGGGGCTGAATGGTTCAGGTAAGTCAACATTGCTACGCATTATGGCCGGTATCGACAAAGACTACGAAGGTGAGGCTCGCCCACAAGCAGGTATTAATGTTGGCTACCTGCCTCAGGAGCCACAGCTTAACCCTGACAAAGATGTACGCGGCAATGTCGAAGAAGGCGTACAAGAAATTATCGACCAACTCAATGCCTTTAATGACATCAGCATGAAATTTGCTGAACCGATGTCCGATGATGAGATGAACGATTTACTTGCCCAGCAAGCCAAATTACAAGATGCGATTGATGCAGCCGGTGCTTGGGAACTTGATCGAAAACTGGACATTGCCGCGGATGCACTGCGCCTTCCTCCGTGGGATGCGGATGTCACCACCTTGTCTGGAGGTGAACGTCGTCGCGTTGCCTTGTGCCGTTTATTATTGTCCAACCCCGATATGCTATTACTAGATGAACCCACTAACCACCTCGATGCCGAATCGGTCGCTTGGTTGGAACGCTTTTTACACGACTTCAGCGGCACCGTGGTGGCAGTGACCCACGACCGTTATTTTCTGGATAATGTCGCCGGTTGGATTTTAGAACTAGACCGTGGTCACGGGATCCCATGGGAAGGCAATTATTCGTCCTGGTTAGAGCAAAAAGAACAACGTCTGGAAACCGAGAAAAAACAGGAGTCGGCCCGCCTTAAAGCTATGAAGGCTGAACTGGAATGGGTTAAAACTGCACCCAAAGGACGCCACGCCAAAAGCAAATCACGTCTTGCTCGTTTTGAAGAATTGTCATCAAAAGAATACCAACAACGCAGCGAGACCCATGACTTGTATATTCCCCCCGGCCCACGCCTAGGTGATTTAGTTGTTGAAGCCGAATCCATTGCCAAAGCCTTTGGCGACAAATTACTGTTTGATGACCTCAGTTTTAATTTACCACGCGGTGGTATTGTTGGCATTATCGGTGCCAACGGTGCCGGTAAAACAACCCTGTTTAAAATATTCGCCGGTGAAGAACAACCCGACAGTGGCAACTTGCGCATTGGTGAAACCGTTAAAATTGCGTATGTGGATCAATCCCGCGACTCACTCGCCAATGATAAAACCGTATGGGAAGAAATCTCGGAGGGCTCGGATAACATTACCATTGGTACTTACGTTGTGCCATCCCGAACCTATGTCGGCCGTTTTAACTTTAAAGGCAGCGACCAACAAAAACGCGTTGGTGATTTATCCGGTGGCGAACGTAACCGAGTGCATCTTGCCAAACTGTTACGCAGTGGTGGCAATCTGTTACTGCTGGATGAACCCACTAATGATTTAGACGTGGAAACGCTGCGCGCATTGGAAGAAGCCATTCTGGACTTTCCCGGCTCGGCGGTGGTCATTTCGCATGATCGTTGGTTTTTAGATCGTATTGCCACCCACATTCTGGCCTATGAAGGCGACAGTAAGGTGGTCTGGTTTGAAGGAAACTATGCCGACTATGAAGCCGATCGTAAACGGCGACTCGGTGACGACTACAAACAACCCCACCGTATTAAATATAAAAAGATAAATACCTAATAGGTTTACATTCAGAATTAAAGCTGATTGTTAATGAAAACGCCAACTAACCGGTAAATAACTATTTTGAATATGACTAAGTTCATCACTTTCAATCTCATCGAATGGGCCACTACCATCATTCGGTTCATCGGCTGGAAGAATATTTAACATATACCAAACATCCATATCAAACTCGTCCACATCGCCATCGAAATACTGAATTTCTATCGCATCAAGATCCCATGCAACCACTTCAAAAACACGTTGCTCATCATCCTGATACCATTGTCCAATTGTTGGTTCAAACGGTGTTGTCATAGCCTAATCACCTCTATAAATTAAAGTCAATTTCTAACTCAAAGAGTCTATATAATTTAACCCTAGCACGATTTTATGTCACTTGCAGGGGTAACATAAACAGCCAAAAAGTTAACACTTCATCTATGTATTTAATTCAATAAGCTAAGACCATGATGTTACAAACAAAAAAATGCTCCATTAAAAATGGAGCATTTTTTGCTTATTATTTATTTTTATTCCGCTTTTATTGTATCGGGCACCGCCTCCATAGCAGCAGGTGTTAACGGCTTATCTTTTACATTTGAAACAGAGGGTGCTGCATCCTGAACCTGATTAGTTTTATCGATTGTTGGTTCAGCATAGGCTATCACTTCTTCTGAAATAACATCCCCCACACCGTTAATAACTGAAACTTTCCAGTCTCCGGCCCATCCAGGTGTAAAACTTTTTTTAGACCAAACGCGCCAGCGTGGACCACGCACCTTAAATTTTACTTCCGACATAATTTTACCTTTAAATTCCCAGCGGTGCTTTGCCGTTTGTCCAGTCATATCTCGTAATTCTGTAAAATAAATAATATCGTTCTTTTGTTGAGGTACTTGTTTTACTTTATCCACCGGTTCACGATGATCAATCAAGGTTGTAAAAACTGAACGGGCTACGGTACCACGCGAAAAACCGGCCATTTCTTCAGGTACTTTTGTTTGTTTAATTTGTAATTTTCTTTCAGTGAGCGTTTTAATATCGCTACTATTAGTTTTATGTGTTCCCATCATGTCGGCTTGCTGACTGCCAGACATACTGTGTTCGGCGGGAGCCAAAGCTTCATCTGCAAAAACAACCTGCGACACAAACAATACACTAAACACTAGTAATAAATTTTGTTTTGAAATGATTTTCATAATGCGTCCTCTCGATATGAATAACAACACAGAAGAATACTCTGAATATGTAGCATAGCTGTGATAGCTATCACACTACGAATAAACAATCGTATTACACAATAGCAGCCTCATCATATTTGCATCTATCAGACACTAACAGTAGAATTAAAGCTTATGTCTTCTGATAAAAACACACCCTTTAATCACTCAACACCTTTCAAAATCGGCATATTATTGGTCAATCTGGGTACGCCAGATGCACCCACAGCGTCGGCTGTACGTCGTTATCTAGATGAGTTTTTAAGTGACCCACGCGTTATTGATAAACCCCGTTGGCTTTGGTGGCTGATTTTGCACGGTATTATTTTGCGTATTCGCCCGCATAAGGCTGCCCACGCTTACCAGCAAATATGGGCTGAACAAGGTTCCCCCCTGCTTACGATTAGCCAGCAACAAGCTAAAAAGTTACAGCATTATTTTGATTCAAAACGTCAACCAATAACCGTTGCACTGGGTATGCGTTATGGTAAACCTTCCATTAAACAAGCATTAGATTCACTTAAACAAAAAAATGTTGATAAAATTATTATTTTGCCCTTATATCCTCAATATTCAGCCACCACTAGCGCATCTATTTTTGATGCGGTTGCACAGGCTTTTAAGCATTGGCGTTTTTTACCCACGATTGAATTTATTAACCACTATCACGATAAACCGATATATATAAAAACTCTGGCCAATTCAATACGTAGCCACTGGCAACAACATTCACAACCAGAAAAATTACTGCTCTCCTTTCATGGCTTGCCAAAATCCTACCTTGCTGCTGGTGATCCTTATTTTTGTGAATGCCAGAAAACAGCTCGCTTACTTGCTGAAGAATTAGGGTTACACGAAAGACAATGGGCAATTAGCTTCCAGTCACGTATGGGGGTTGAACAATGGCTCACACCCTATACCGATAAAACCTTGTTGCAATGGGCGGAGCAAGGTATTAAAAACGTGCATATTGTTTGTCCCGGTTTTTCAGCCGACTGCCTTGAAACCCTCGAAGAAATTAATATGCAAAACCGAAAGATATTTCTTGATGCCGGTGGTGAACATTATCACTACATACCGGCACTGAATGATGCTGATGAACATATCGCAATGATGGCATCGTTGCTTGAACCACAAATTGAATTATGGCAACAACAAATCAGCACAGCACCCGAATTAACTCAACAATTAGCAAAACAGCTCGGCGCCAAAAATTAAATCTTAACCATAAAAAAACGCCAACATCTCTGTCAGCGTTTCTTTATAAGGCCATTTAAAAATACTCTTAACTGGTTGCACCCAGATAATCTTGCATACCCGGATTAGATTGCATCCCTTTAATATTAGGTGTATTAAATTTACCAATCTTGGCAACTTTCTCATCACGTAAATATTCTGCAACCACATCCCAAATAGGTGCGCCCGGTGCTTTAGAACCCACCGTTGCCCAACCTGAAACAGTGTACTTTTTATCTGCTTCAATCACCGTACCGTCATCCAGACGCATCTCGGTAATACGCTTACCAATGGTTAGATTTGGAGCAATGGTGTAATCCAAACCACCCACACGCACCATATCACCACCTTGCTGATAGTAAGGGTCGGTATTGAAAAGGTTATCGGCCACATCTTCTAAAATGAGTTTAAGTTCAGAGCCTGCCATTTCACGCACATAGGTTTCTGGATAGGTTAAGCAGGTTTGATCCATCACGTTATCCATGGTGATCACTTGCCCTTCAGGAACAGTTGTTCCCCAACGGAAACCCGGCGACAAGGAAATTTGAGCACCGTTTACCGCACGTAGCGCATCACAAATAATTTGGTCGAAGGTACCATTGAAATTACCACGACGATACATGGTGGATTCTGCAACAGCCAACTCTTCGGTGAGTGTTTTAAGATAAGGTTTACGCACATTATCAATGTACGCCTGCATTTCTTTATCCGCTTCCAGCATTTTAGAGAAAACAGGCACTAAACGGTAACGGAAGTCCTGTAACTTGCCATTTTTAACATCAAATTGCATGATACCAAGGAATTTACCGTTTGAACCGGCATTGGTAACCAAGGTTTTACCGGCTTTATTCGTCACAATGGTTGGTTCTGGAATGCCATCATGGGTATGGCCGCCAAAAATAGCATCAATACCGGTTACCCGTGATGCCATTTTTAAATCCACATCCATACCGTTATGTGAAATAACAACCACTAAATCCGGTTTTTCTTTTTCGCGCACCATATCAACGGTGTTTTGCATTTCTGATTCACGAATACCAAAAGTCCAGTCTGGAATAAAACGTTGCGGGTTAGCAATAGGGGTATAAGGAAAGGCCTGACCAATAACAGCAACACGTACGCCACCTAAATCTTTTATGACATACGGTTTAAATGCACGTTGTGTACTTTCATTATAGCCAGCAAAGTCTTCAAACTTATAGTCAAAGGATGCATCGTCTTTTACAAACACATTTTGACAAACAAAATCACCATTAAAGTCTTTTACATTTTTAATGATTTCGGCTTCGTGATAAGTGAATTCCCAGTGACCGGTCATCACGTCCACACCTAACATATTACAAGCACCCACCATGTCCTGACCACGCGTCCAGTATGCGGTGCCCGAACCCTGCCATGTGTCACCACCATCGATTAATAATGATGGCCCCATTTCAGCACGTAATTTTTTAACTAAAGTACGTAAATGTGCAAAACCGCCCACTGCACCGTATTTTTTAATCGCCTGATCATAGCCTAAAAAAGTAAACGCATGTGCTTCAAGTGTATCGGGTTTAATCTTAAAATGTTGCAATAGCTTGTCGCCCACCAAATGAGGAGGCTGCCCCAAGCTTCGACCTACGCCAAGATTGACATTAGGTTCACGGAAATAAATCGGATTAAGTTGAGCATGGCAATCTGTAAAATGCATAACAGTGGCATTACCAAACTTGGGGATATTGTAAATATCTTCTGGGGACTTGCCTGCAGCAGACTTACTTTGTGAATCTGATTTGCTGCAACCCGGTACCATACCCGCTGCGGCAGCCATACCCATTACTTGAATAAATTCGCGACGATTAATCGACATTCGGATCTCCTCTACGGTATCTCGCGTAGTTGTAAAATCTGCTCTAAAGGCAGGTTTTGATAAAAATAATCAGCAAGTATGCCATAGCGACTCGCGTTAAAACATAACCATTTTTAAGTGATTTTAGTTTTTCATTAAAAAACAAATAATTAGCAAAATATTAATATGGGCTTGATATTCTAAACTCATATCTTATTGTATTTTCGTAGGATTATAACTATCACGGCTTGAAAAAGCCAAATTTTAAGCGCTTTGCGGGTGAATAAAAACAGCGGAATATGCAATCTGCAACATATAAGACTATTCTAATATTTAAGATTCTACTCCAAACTTATTCTTGTTTCGACAACACTTTAAAAGTAAATAAGTGGCTCCATTGCCGTTGAGTCATCCTGACACGAAAGGCCATTAAAACAATAAAAATTAAACTATAAAGAAGCGGCCACCAATAATCCGCTTTAACTAGCATAAAATAATGGAGCAACACCAAAGTTCCGATTAAATAGACAAGCTGATGTAATTTTTTCCAATAACGACCAAGCCGTTTCTTCATTCCCTTTGTGGATGTTACTGTTAATATCAGAAGAATAAACCATGACAGTACACCGATTGTTATAAAGGGACGTTTAACTATATCTACCCAAATTTCAGACCAGTCAAAGAATTGATCAAACCAAACATAGGTTAAAAGATGAATAGAAGCATAGAAAAAGGTGTACACACCCAACATACGACGAAATTTTAAGGGCCAACTTTTGAGAATAAGCATCTTTAATGGCGTAAGACTTAAAGTTATTAACAGGAACCGTAATGTCCATTCCCCACTTTGCCGAGTTAACACTTCGAATGGATTAGCACCAAGATCATCAATATAAAATTGATATAGCAATAAACTAATCGGAACCAGACTCAGAATAAATACACTGCTTTTACAAAAACGTATCACTTTAATTTACAACATCAATCAGGGACTAAAAATTTTCAGCTAGAAATATTTTTTTAGGTCCATATTTTTATATAAATATGCTACATCCTCAGCATAACCATTAAACATTAACGTTTTTCGTTTAAAAAATTCACCAATGCGCCGTTCACGTCGCTGACTCCAGCGGGGGTGATCAACCGCAGGATTTACGTTTGAGTAAAAACCGTATTCATTGGGTGCAGCACGGGTCCAACTACTAACCGGTTGTTGCTCAGTAAAACGTAAGCTTACGATTGATTTAATACTTTTAAAACCATATTTCCATGGCACCACTAAGCGTATTGGCGCACCATTCTGGTTAGGTAGAACTTCGCCATAAAGACCTACCGCAAGGAATGCTAGTGGGTTCATAGCTTCATCCATACGCAAACCTTCTACATATGGCCAGTCCAGTACACTACGACGCTGCCCTTGCATTTCTTCGGGACGGTACAAGGTTGAAAATTCAACGTATTTTGCTTTAGAAGTCGGTTTTACTTTCTTAATAAGTTCAGCTAAAGGAAAGCCTAACCAAGGCACAACCATCGACCAGCGTTCGACACAGCGTAACCGATAAATTCTTTCTTCTAATCCCTGTTCTTTAATAATATCTTCTAAATGATAAACAGCCGGTTTCTCAACATGACCTTTTACTTCAATTGACCAAGGTTGAGTGGTGAGTTTATCTGCGTTGACCGCAGGTGAAGATTTACTGGTGCCAAATTCATAAAAATTATTATAAGTCGTAATGTCTTTGTATTTGGTTAAATCATCATTAACAACATAGTTATTATTTTTAGTGTGCTTAAGAGAGGCTAAACCATAACTGGCAAAAGCATCACTAGAATAGGGTGCGAGCAAACCTGCAGCAGCAAGCCCCAAACCGGTATTAACCGATGTTTTTAAAAACTCTCTGCGCTGTTGGTAAATTGCTTTAGGTGTGATTTCTGATGACTTTATCTGCTCAGGCTTTTTTATTAACATTTAGAAATACTCCACTAAACTGTATCTAAGGGGGGGGATGTAAATTTTATTACAATAAAATAACAACAACTCAAATAATGGCTATAAATCCAACATTATAATCTTAGTACAATAAGTAAATAAAAAGTTCGTGATATATACATTATTTTGAGACCTTTAATTAAAATCAATGTAAGATATGGGTATTGTAACCATTAAATATCACGAATTTATAACAGAACTCATTGTATGCCTGATCAAACTGTCAATTCACAGCTTAAGCAAAAAAGCAAAGCGAAAAGTGAAACTCGCCAGTTTAAAATTTTCAATGAAAAACATATTCAGGTTACAACCAGTAACCTGGTTGAAGAAAAGTCTTTTAATATTAACCTTGGTTTATTAGAACCTTGGCCGGTACACCATCGTAAAATTTCTATTGCTTGGTTAGCTGCTGTACTTTATTTTGCCAGCAGCACAGTCATCTATATTTTTTATTTAACAATGCATATGGATAATGACTTACTTAGTAAGCTAGTACCTTTAATTGTTATTTTTATACTTTTAACCATTGCTTCACTTATTATGTTTTATTACCGTTCCCCCAACGTAACAGAATTTAGGAGCCGTTATGCTGGCTGTGTCTTGTTAAGTTTTTTATACAATAAACCCACACCCGAAATATTCGAAAAATTTATTGATGAAATGCGTGCAAGAATTTTAACAGCCAGTCAAAACATAAGAATGGACAAACGCCGTATGTTAGTCATTGAATTAAAAGAACTGGACAGGTTAAAAAAAGAAGGAATACTCGATACACAACATATTAAACAGGCACATCAACGCGTACAAAATTTAAACTTTACGCCCTGATTAATTTAATAGCAGGTTAAGTCAAAACGAATACGCTTTAGCCGTCAAAACAAACCTCTACATAAAACTTACCCGCATCACAATTAAAAGGCATAAGTATTTTTTGTCCTTGCGCCTTATGAACGATTTCATGGTTTACACCAGTAACAACGACCGGGGTTGCCATGCCAATATCGTATCCTTTTTCTTCCAGTTGTGCTTTGGCTCCACCCACAATCATATTAGTTAATTCACCCACCAGATCGGTGACCGTATCATTTACTTCGTTCACCGTTTCACCCAGCATTTTGTTCACGATATCGAAAGCAACATTGGCAGGGAAAGTAATCGCCATTGAGCCATTTATTGTTTTAGTGGTCATCCCAATTACACCGGATACATCACCTTTCGAAATATTATCATTTTTAATACTGGGTTTTTCAGGAGAAACTTTGAGCATCGCCATAGTGGATAAAACATTAACAACAGAGGATAAAAATGGGTTAATAATATCAGCGTTCATATTGGCTCTAATTTAATGTGACATAGGTTCTACTAGCCTTTATCGGCGGCAATCTGAAATGATTTAGGACTAAATTTGCCAATTTGGGATAAGTCCTCCTTGAAAATAGGTGAAAAATGGCTACAGGTAACACAAAAGCGAGAACACTTTTGATTAAAAGCATCCTCGCTACCCCTATAGACTATTTTAAGCGGCTGACGCCTTGCTCGTTAATTTGGTAAAGGTTAAATCATTGTCTTTTAAGGCTATTTCAACATGATCACCGGATATAAACTCACCTGACAAAATAGATTGTGCTAACGGATTTTCAACCAATTGCTGAATAACACGTTTTAAAGGCCGCGCACCGTATACCGGGTCAAAACCGGCTTCACCGAGTTTATCCATCGCAGCATCCGTAATTGTTAACACGATTTGCCGATCAACCAGACGTGCAGCCAATTCATCAATTTGAATATGTGCAATTGCACGAATTTGATCTTGTTGCAATGGCCTGAATACCACCGCATCATCCACCCGATTAATAAACTCGGGTCTGAAATGCTGCCCCACTTCGACCATCACCGCATCCTTGATTTCGTTATAGTTCACTTCACCGGCACTGTCATTCAATAACAGTTCCTGAATTTGTTGTGAACCCAGATTGGATGTCATTACAATCACTGTGTTACGGAAATCAACTGTGCGACCCTGACCATCGGTTAAGCGGCCATCATCGAGTACTTGCAGTAAAATATTAAACACATCGGGATGTGCTTTTTCAACTTCATCGAGCAGTACCACCGAATAAGGTTTACGCCGGACTGCTTCGGTTAAATAACCGCCTTCTTCGTAACCCACGTATCCAGGAGGCGCCCCCACCAAACGGGCAACGGAATGTTTTTCCATAAATTCCGACATATCAATGCGCACCATGGCATCGTCTGAATCAAATAAAAACTCTGCCAGTGCCTTGGTGAGTTCGGTTTTACCCACACCAGTTGGCCCTAAAAACAGGAACGAACCATTCGGCCGATTCGGATCTGACAAGCCTGCCCGTGAACGGCGGATTGCATCCGATACTGCTTTAACCGCTTCGTCCTGACCAATCACACGTAAATGCAATTCATCTTCCATACGCAATAACTTATCACGTTCGCCTTCGAGCATTTTTGATACCGGAATACCGGTCCATTTAGACACCACCTCGGCAATTTCTTCATCGGTAACCGAATTGCGTAACAAAGTGGTTTCCTGCATTTCAGCCTGCGCAGCCATATCGAGCTGTTTTTCCAGTTCGGGAATACGACCGTATTGTAATTCTGATACGCGTGCGAGATCACCAGCACGTTTTGCGGCATCTGCATCCAAACGAGCCCGTTCGAGCTGTTCTTTAATATGTTGAGAGCCTTGCAAAGCGGCCTTTTCAGCCACCCAGATTTCATCGAACTCTGCGTATTCTTTTTCCAGAACACTGATGTCCTGTTCCAACTTTTGTAAACGAGTTTTGGATGCTTTATCTTTTTCTTTAGATAAAGCTTCGCGTTCAATTTTAAGTTGAATCAGTTTTCTGTCCAGTTTATCCATTGCTTCGGGTTTGGAATCAATTTCCATCCGAATACGACTCGCCGCTTCATCGATTAAATCAATCGCTTTATCTGGTAGTTGTCGGTCTGCAATATAGCGGTGCGATAAAGTTGCCGCAGAAATAATAGCAGGATCGGTAATATCTACGCCATGATGCACTTCATACTTTTCTTTCAGGCCACGCAAAATAGCAATGGTATCTTCCACGGTGGGTTCAGCCACCTGAACTTTTTGGAAACGTCGTTCGAGTGCGGCGTCTTTTTCAATATACTTACGATACTCATCCAGTGTTGTTGCACCGATGCAATGCAATTCACCTCGTGCTAATGCAGGTTTAAGCATATTACCGGCATCCAGCGCGCCTTCGGCTTTACCGGCACCAACCATAGTATGAATCTCATCAATAAATAAAATAACCTGACCTTCCTGCTTTGCAAGATCCGTTAACACTGCTTTTAAACGTTCTTCAAAATCACCGCGAAATTTTGCTCCGGCCAATAACGCGCCCAAATCTAATGACAGCACCCGTTTACTTTTTAAACCTTCAGGCACTTCACCATTAATAATGCGTTGTGCCAAACCTTCGACAATGGCGGTTTTACCAACACCCGGCTCACCAATTAATACCGGGTTATTTTTAGTTCGGCGTTGTAATACTTGTATGGAACGACGAATTTCATCATCACGACCAATCACCGGGTCAAGTTTACCCTGCTCGGCACGTTCGGTTAAATCAATGGTGTATTTTTCAAGTGCCTGACGTTGTTCTTCTGCATTCGGGTCGTCCACCGTTTGTCCACCACGCACTTGTTCAATGGTTTGTTCCAGAGCTTGTTTAGTCGCTCCAGCTTTTTTTAACATTTCGCCAACCGGGCTTTTATCACCCACGGCAGCTAAGGCAAATAATTCGCTAGCGATATATTGGTCTTTTCGTTGCTGTGCAATTTTATCGGTTAAATTTAATAATCGAGACAAGTCATTAGATAAATGCACTTCACCGGTTGCATCCCCGATAGTCGGTAAATTATCCAATGCTTCACCTAACTGTGACCGCAATAAATTAATGTTCACATCACTTTGCATTAATAAATGGCGTACACTGCCACCATCCTGATCGAGTAACGCAGTCATTAAGTGGATCGGTTCAATATAAGCATGGTCACGACCCACGGCCAAACTTTGCGCATCGGCAATCGCAACCTGAAATTTGCTGGTTAGTTTATCCATTCTCATTTTAAAACCCTCATGCACCCATAAATTAATTAAACTGTTTGTCTTATAATTAATAGGGGCTATGGCAAAAAATTCAAGTGGTATTGATATAAAGTGCTGAACGATTCAGCACTTTATAAGTTAAACCAATGGGAATTTTATATCAGGATAAGGATACATCACGTCAAGAGGCATACTAGCACCAGGGTTTAAAACCAACCGCACATGTTCACGTTTGAATTCACGTGCATTCGGCAAGCCACAGGAATGGGCTAATACATTTACTTCGTGATTAACCCAGTGTGCATATTGATTAACCCGTTCGGCTTTATCGGCTACCACCAATCCCCTCACCATACGTTTATTATGGGTTGTAATACCGGTAGGGCAAGTGTCCTGATGGCATTGCATGGACTGGATACAGCCGAGCGAAAACATAAAACCTCGTGCGCTCACAATAAAATCTGCTCCCATACAAAGTGCCCAAGCCACTTTGGCTGAATGTACCAGTTTGCCGGAAGCAATCACTTTAACGCGATCTTTTAGGTCATATTGGATCAGAGTATCAACTAAAATGGGAAGCGACTCATTCAATGGCAAACCAACATGGTCGGCTAATAATTGGGGTGCCGCACCGGTTCCTCCGTCTCCACCATCAACCGTAATAAAGTCAGGAGCAAAATCCCGTCCACGCCGATGAATGGCTTCACAAATATCTCGCACCGGTTGTTCCGAACCGATAACTGCCTTGTAACCCACCGGTCGCCCCGTCACTTCCCGAATATGATTGATCATGTCTAATAGATCATCGGGAGATTTAATTTCTTTGTGTCGATTTGGACTACTGGACACTTTGCCGATAGGAATACCACGAATTTTTGCAATCTCAGGTGTTACTTTTTTACCGGGTAGTACGCCACCCCGCCCCGGTTTGGCTCCTTGTGACATTTTTATCTCGAAGGCTTTTACATGTTGAGCAACGTCACGTAAATGTTCGTCACTGAGTTTACCTTCGCTATCACGAACACCGTATTTAGCTGTGCCTACTTGAAAAATAATGTCACATCCGCCTTCCAGATGGTAAGGTGACAAGCCCCCTTCACCGGTGTTCATCCAGATACCACTTTTTTCTGCTCCTCTTGACAATGCCCGTACCGCAGCCGATGAAATCGCACCATAACTCATGCCCGAAATATTAAACAAGGATCGGGCTTCGAAGGGTTTATCACAGAGTTCGCCAATAATACGAGTGGGTGTTGGGATATATTCTTCTTCTAAAAGTGGGTAGGTTGCCGAGACAAAAATAATCGAGCCGGTTTCACGTAAATCATTGGTCGACCCAAACCCAAGCAAACCACCTAAACCTTTTGCAGTACGATATACCCAGGCACGCGTTGCCCTGTTAAAGGGCATTTCTTCACGATCATGCGAGAAAAAGTATTGCCTGAAATACTCGCCTAATTTTTCAAAACGATAACGCATTCGCCCAATAATGGGGAAATTACGCCGTACGGTGTGTTGTGTTTGGGTAATGTCTTGCACATACATAATGGTAAGCCAAAGTGCCAATACAACAATAATAACAAGGGCGAAAGTCCAACCCCAATGATCCAGCCATTCCATATTTCTCTCCGTGACAATTTACTGGTTTTTCAACCCGTTATATCGGCCAAAAGTGAAATTAGTTTAGAACAGAAATTAGTTTGATTTTTAAATAGTACCGATGTGAATAAAAAAAGAGCGGTTAATGCAACTGTGAATGAGCAATATAGATTGTAATCACCCCGGCGCTGATCAATAGCATTTGCTGGAATCCAACCAGAAGCTGGGTACGTTTATGCAAACCGGGAATTAAGTCGGCAACCGCAATATAAATAAAACTGGAAGCCGCAATAGCCAAAACATAGGGCAAATACGCCTGAAGATTTTCCATACTAAAGTACGCCAACAAGGCGCCTAATACGGTGGTTAAGCTGCTTAGCACATTAAAAAATAATGCTTTAGCGCGCGAAAAACCGCTATGCAATAAAACCGCAAAATCTCCCACTTCCTGCGGGATTTCATGCGTTGCCACAGCAATACTGGTAACAATGCCTAAATGAATGTCGGTTATAAATGCAGCAGCTATCAAGATACCGTCAATAAAGTTATGAATACCATCACCAATTAACACCAGAGTACCCGCGGTTTTGTGCGAATGATCTAAAGGTTCTGAGTGTGCTTCGCAATGCTCGGAATGACAATGCCGCCAAATCACTAGCTTCTCCATCACAAAAAAGGCCAGTAACCCCAAGAGAATGGTCATGCCTAAATCATGTACATCAATTTTAAATTTTCCTTCAAGACTATGAGGAATTAAAGCCAGAAATGCCGCACCTAATAATGCACCGGTGGCATAACTGACCAAGTGTGGAATGAGTCGCGTGCGAGATTTATCGGGCAACAACAAAAAAACCGAAGCGGCCAAAACACTGAATACTCCACCTACTAGACTAAATAAAATGATCCAAAGCAATACACTCATGTGTTTGAACTAAACCTCGTAATAATATCCAACAAAACAACATATATTAACGTTATTCGGTGCAATAGGCTAAATTATTCTAGCCTGTTTACGTTATGCCAATCAGTGAATAAGCAAAACCAGTCACCGCTCAGACACCTAAAACAGAGATAAAGACAAGCTTTAGCCGGTAAATAAAGGCTTCTGTTAATGAAACAGGCTGTGGTTTTTTATTTTTATCTAACTGTTCGGACATCATCGACCTTTAAATTATTATATGTGAATACTTAATTATTTAATTTCACCACTATCCCGTTAACTCGTCATTCCCGCGCAGAGCCTGTCCAGTGGAGACGGGGACGGGAATCCAGAAAAATTTATGTGTAACACGATCAAGACCTTACTGGATACCCCTTTGTTAACGGGACAGCAGTGATTTAATTTGTAAAAACACGCGTTATCGCAACCATACCATACTCGCCATTCGCCCAGTACGCATACCATCACGCCGGTAAGAATAAAAACGTTCACTATCCTGATAGGTACAGAAGTCTCCAGCTGAAATTTGTTGTGTTAACACACCCATTTTAATAAATTGTAACTGCACCGCATAGGATGAATTTAATAAATAATGATTTGTATCTTGCTTTGTAAATGCTTTTTCTAAAATGGTATCCTGTTTTGTGAGTGCATTTCTAACTTCTTGCCCCACCTGATAAACCTTACCGCTGATCGCCGGGCCTATCCAGACATATATATCGGCTAAGTCACCCATTATCTCTTTGGTATAAATTTGTACTACATTCTTAAGGATGCCATTGGCAATTCCTTTCCAACCGGCATGTGCGGCAGCAACCCAACTGGCTTGTTTATTACAAAATAAAACCGGCACACAATCTGCGGTCATTACACTGCAAATAATATTTTTATCGGTTGTGTAACTGGCATCAGCATTAAATAATTGCTGGTAATTTTGTGGAGTTAAACGAACCACTTTATCGCTATGACTTTGTTCTAGCCAGCTGGGGTCATTGGGTAAAGCACAGTATGTTTTTAACCAATGTCTGTTTTCTTGGACAGTTTTCGGATTATCATTGACGTGTGTGGCCAGATTAAGTTTATCGTAGGGTGAACTGCTAACGCCCCCGTTGCGAGTAGTGCTAAGTGATTGAATCTTTTCCGAAACAAGCCAGTCGGGCGTGATTATTTGTGGTGGCTTATTAACTAAGCTCATAGTGCTTCGAGTTTGGTTAATAAGTGCTGAATATCATCCGCAAGAGGTGCCTGCCATTGCATTTGTTCTTTTGTAACGGGGTGTGGCAGTGTTAATTGATACGCATGTAAAGCCTGACGTCTAAACTGCTGAATCACTTCGCGTAGATTGTCACTGCATTGTTTGGGGATTCGCAGCCGTCCACCATAAACCGGATCGCCCACAATCGGGTAATGAATATACGCCATATGTACCCGAATTTGATGAGTACGGCCGGTTTCGAGTTTTACATCTAATAAAGTATAAGCTTGGTAGCGCTGCCGAATACGATAATGAGTTACTGCGTGTTTGGCACCACTGTCTAAGTCACCTCGAACCGCCATACGTTTTCGGTCAACTTTATGTCGCCCAATGGACGCATCGACCGTACCACCGGCGGTCATTTCCCCTTGTACCAAGGCAATGTATTCGCGGGCAATTTCTCTTGCCTGTAATTTTTCAACCAGATAACAGTGGGCACTTAAGGTTTTTGCCACTACCATAATACCCGAGGTGTCTTTGTCTAAACGATGCACCACCCCAGCTCGTGGTAAATTAACGGCATTGGCAACATGGTGCAATAAGGCATTACAGAGTGTGCCATTGGGATGACCCGGTGCAGGATGTACCACCATGCCAACAGGTTTATTAATCACCAAAATTTCATCATCTTCAAAAATAATATCAAGCGGGATATTTTCTGCCTGCCAGACGACTTCAACTTCGGCCTCAACTCGCAGAATAATGTTTTCGCCCACGTAAACCTTGTCTTTTGGTTTACGCTGTTGTTGTTCAACCGTGACTCGACCTGATTGAATCCATTGCTTGAGTCTGGCACGCGAATACTGATCAAATAATTGGCTTAGAGCTTGATCAAAGCGCATTCCAGTGAGCGATTGAGGCACAACCGCTTCTAATATTATTGGCTTTACTTCGGATGGTTTTGGGGATGATTTTTCGGATGATTTTATAGACATAGGCTGATGGAATCTTTGGTATTTTAGGTAAATGTTACAGGATCAGGCATTTAATATGGCGACTCATAAGAGTATACTGCATCATTCGTCATTACCTAAATAAAGCATTAAGACATTATGAATTTATCAAGCTGGAAACGTTTCTTATCTAATATCATTTTAATATCTGCAAGCCTGATTATGTTACAGGGCTGTTCCGGGGTAAATCCAGAAACACTCCCTGACGATACCACAGCTGCTGAAATCTACAAAGAAGCTAAAACCAATCTGGATAATACCAATTACGAAGATGCGATTAAACTTTATGAGCAAATCGAATCACGCTATCCTTATGGCAAATATGCTCAACGCGCGCAACTTGAAATCGCATATGCTTATTATAAAGACAATGAACCTGAGACGGCGATTTTATCGGCCGACCGTTTTATTAAACTGCACCCCAATCACCCCAATGTAGACTATCTCTATTATCTAAAAGGCTTGGCTGCTTTCGATGTCAATAGTTCGTTTTTTAGTAAATTATTCGATCAGGATGAAGCTGAACGTGACCCAAAAGCGGCTCGTCAGGCCTTCCAGTATTTTGCTGAACTAGTAAGACGTTTTCCAAAAAGCAAGTACCGCATCGACGCAATAAAACGGATGAAACTTTTACGTGATAATCTGGCACGTTACGAAATATATGTCGCAAAATATTATTTGAAACGAAACGCTTATTTAGCAGCGGTTAACCGTGCAAAATATGTTATCCAACATTACCCTAAAACAAAATCAATTCCTGATGCTCTCGGCCTGATGGTTGTTGGCTATCGAAAATTAGGCCTGAAAAAACTGGCAAAAGATGCTTTACGGGTACTCCAATTAAATTATCCAAATCATCCCGCCACGTTACAAGCGATGAAAAACTAAAGACAAAGCCAGACTAGTTCATTCTTAGATTGCATCCAGCCCTTTTTCGCCAGTGCGAATACGGATAACTTGTTCAATATCTGATACAAAGATTTTACCATCACCAATTTTCCCGGTACGTGCTGCATTACTAATTGCTTCAATACAAGCATCAACCAAATCTTCATTTAGGATCACATCTAGCTTAACTTTTGGAAGAAAATCAATAACATACTCTGCACCACGGTAAAGCTCGGTATGGCCTTTCTGGCGTCCAAAGCCTTTCACTTCAATTGCTGTCATGCCCGTTACACCAATATCAGATAATGCCTGACGCACATCATCTAATTTAAAGGGTTTAATTATTGCTTCAATTTTTTTCATTATTATATCCTTCGACAATATTGGATTTCACTCATTCTATCGCTATCGTTTCAATAGAAACAGCTTTTATCAAGCTATTTTGAAATTGAACCCATCCATCATTATACTAAAATTAAGTAAATTGAGATTAACCGCATTTTGTTCGAATTACCATAGCTAAATAGTCTATCCCTAATCCAAATAAATCACTGACTTTCCAGTTATTCAGTGCCAAGTATTCCGTAAAAACAGCACAAAGTTAGATTGTGTCTCGCAACTTTGTATAGATTTTGGCAAAATACGTTTCTTATCATCGTGACAGGAAACACAATGGACGCAAACAAAATATCTGAAGAATCGATTCGAGCCGAAATGAAGGTTTTACCAACAATTAATCCTGATTTCGAAATACAACGTCGCATAAACTTTATAAAACAAACACTCAAAAATTCCGGGCTCAACCATTTAGTTCTGGGTATTAGTGGCGGCATTGATTCATGTGTCGGTGGCCGACTCGCACAACTTGCTATTGATGAATTAAACCAGAATAAAGATCAGCAATATACGTTTATTGCTGTCCGCTTGCCTTACAATATTCAAGCAGACGAAGATGATGCTCAAACATCACTGCAATTTATTCAAGCCAGTAAAAATATTTGCGTCAATATCAAAATGGGAACGGATAGTATTCACGATGAAACCTTACGCGCACTTGAGCAACAAAATATTTTGTCTGATAACACTTTCCATATTGATTTTGCAAAAGGTAATGTTAAAGCACGTGTGCGAATGATAGTACAATATAAAGTTGCCGGACTCGTAGGAGGTTTGGTGGTTGGTACTGACCACTCGGCTGAAAATATTACTGGGTTTTTCACCAAATACGGTGATGGTGCCTGTGATTTAGCACCGCTATTCGGTTTAAGTAAACGACAGGTTCGAGAAATTGCAAAGACTCTAGGCGCGCCACAAGTTATTATAGAAAAAGTACCAACAGCCGATCTGGAATGTTTAGCCCCAGGAAAAGCAGATGAAGATGCCCTAGGACTACGCTATGAGCAAATAGATGATTTTCTCGAAGGAAAACCCCTTAGCGATGAAGTTAAATCCCGAATCATCACAATTTACAATAAAACACAACACAAAAGACAAGCAATACTAACTATTTACACCGACTAAAATTTTCTTATCTGCATATTACTAAATAATTAACCGACTCACTGGTCTTATACATCATACAAGACTATGATTAATAAATAATTTATATATTGTACAAAACTATGAACCTAATCCGCTTACTTGTTATCGTTACTATTATCTGGCTAGTATATCGTATGTATCAAAACTGGGTAACCAGTAACATTATCGCCAAAAAGAAACAAAAAGAAAAACCTGAGATAACCAACATGGTGCAATGCACAACTTGTGGAGTCCACCTACCTGAGCATGAAGCACTCAAACAGGGGCAACAATTTTATTGTTGTGAAACACATAAAAAATTAAAGCGGTAAACAAAATAACGACCTGTTTAAGCTACCCATTCCTATGGTAACAAAAAATACTTTTACTCTGAACCCACCTGCACTCTATACCAGAGCAAATGAGCAGCATATTGATGCATGGAAACCATTAATTTATTTAAACATTTACCGTACCGTTCTTTCAGCTTTTTTCCTTTTTTTAGCGATTACACATATTACATTTCATCCTCTTGGTAGCGTCAATGAGACATTGTTTACCCAAACAAGTCTTTATTATCTAGTATTAGCTTGTCTGTTCTGGATGATGATTCAATTAAAGAAGCCCGATCGACTGATACAAATCCATACGACTGTTTTAGCAGACTGTATTGCTATTTTATTATTAATGCATGCAAGCGGCGGTATTCAAACCGGCTTAGGTACCCTACTAATTATTACAGTTGCCGGTAATAGTATGATTGTTCCCTTTCGTTCAGCACTGTACTTTGCGGCTCTGGCTACCATTACTTTGCTTGCACACCAACTCTTTAGCCATTACATCTACAACGAGCCAACGTCAGACTATACCTACGCCGGTATATTAGGTCTTATCTTTTTTAGTTCAGCGATTATTTCGCATAAGTTAGCCATTCGCCTTAAAGAAAGTGAAGCACTTGCTCTTAAACGTGGCGTTGATCTGGCTAATATGGCCCAACTAACTGAACATATTATTCAACGAATGCAAACTGGTATTCTGGTTGTTGATAACGACAACGACATGCGACTTATTAACGAATCTGCATGGCATATGCTCGGTATGCCATCAACAAGTCGTCCAGCCAACCTTTCGATTCTTGTGCCTGAACTTGTAGAACAAGTAAACCATTGGCGAAAAGATAGCAATTTTACGCCGCAGATTATTCGTCCAACCCCTCTACATGCGAATGTGATGCCGCGTTTTGCTCGAATTACACAGGACAATAAATCAGGCATTCTTATTTTCTTAGAAGACACCTCGGTGATGGCACAGCAAGCCCAACATTTACAATTAGCAGCGCTAGGCCGTTTAACCGCAAGTATTGCCCATGAAATAAGAAACCCACTCGGTGCTATTAGCCACGCAGGGCAACTCCTAGAAGAATCGGATAATTTGGATAAACACGATAAACGTCTAACACAAATTATATCTGACCAATCAGCACGAATGAACACCATCATTGAAAATATTATGCAGCTTGGCCGCAGAGATCATTCTCAACCAGAAATCTTTGAGCTCAAAAATTTCCTGACTAAATTTATAAATAGTTTTATAACAAACCAACATTTCGATAAAATAACTCAGTCAACACAAACAGATATGGTCAGTCAGAATGAGATTTTTATTGACATAAATCCTGCTGAGGTAAAAATTCGTTTTGATATTTCACATTTGGAACAAATATTAACCAACCTTTGTGAAAATGGTTTGCGCCACAGCAAAAACTATCCAAGTAACCCAAAAGTAGAATTACTCGGTGGAATAACCCCCGAATTTAACCGCCCCTTTCTTGATATTATTGACCATGGAACTGGAATAGACAGCGAAACCGCACAACATATTTTTGAACCTTTTTTTACAACAGAAGCGACAGGAAGTGGTTTAGGTCTTTATATTTCGCGTGAATTAGCTGAATGTAATCAAGCAAGAATGAGTTATATACCTATTGCAACTGGCGGTAGTTGTTTTAGAATAACTTTCCAAGATCCTAGGCGCAGTATAAGTTAATGAGTAAAAAAACAAATTTTAAAGCACTCATTGTTGATGACGAACCGGATATTCGTGAATTACTCGATATCACTCTGTCACGCATGGATATTGACACTCAAACAGCAAAAGACATTACACAAGCAAAGAGTTATCTTGCTGAAACCGATTTTGATTTATGTTTGAGTGATATGAAATTACCTGACGGTAATGGGATTGATCTTGTGCGTCATATATCAGAAAATTATCCCCAACTTCCCGTTGCCATGATTACTGCTCACGGCAATATGAAATCTGCGATTGAAGCTCTCAAAGCGGGCGCTTTTGATTTTGTATCAAAACCTGTCGATTTAAAAATACTTCGTAATCTAGTTTCAAGTGCCCTTGAACTTAAAAATAAACCTTCTGACAAAGTCATTCATTCGGAACAGGCACTCCTTGGTAAATCACCAATTATCGATAATACTCGTAAAACCATTATTAAATTGGCTCGAAGCCAAGCCCCCGTTTATGTCAGCGGTGAATCCGGCTCAGGCAAAGAACTGGCCGCAAAACTTATCCATGACAACGGGCCACGAAAATCAAAAGCTTTTGTACCGGTAAATTGCGGCGCTATTCCATTAGAATTAGTTGAAAGCGAATTTTTTGGACATAAAAAAGGCAGTTTTACTGGTGCAACCAGTGATAAAACAGGGCTTTTCCAAGCAGCCGATGGTGGCACCCTTTTTTTAGATGAAGTTGCTGACTTACCTTTATCGATGCAAGTTAAATTATTACGCGCGATACAGGAAAAAGCTATTCGCCCCATTGGACATCAAACAGAGATCCCAGTTAATGTACGCATATTAAGTGCAACACATAAAAATTTACAACAATTAGTTGAAGATGGCGATTTTAGACAAGACTTATTTTATCGTATTAATGTTATAGAATTAAAATTACCTTCACTACGCGAACATGCCGATGATATTCCCCTTCTTGCGCAGCACTTCCTACGAAAAATCGCAAAAGAATGGCAAACTGATGTTGTAAAACTATCCAGTGCCGCGATAAAGTCATTACAAACCTATTCGTTTCCCGGCAATGTTCGTGAACTAGAAAATATACTTGAACGCGCAATGACACTCTATGAAGGTAACACAATTGCAGTAGACGATTTGCAGCTTCCGCAAAACAAGCCACCAAAAGAAGATACTACACTTAATGATACAAGCAGCGATGATTTAAGCCTTGACCCAACACTACTCAACACAGAAAAAGAAGCGATTATAAAAGCACTTGAACAAACAAAATATAATAAAACGGCCGCAGCAAAAATATTAGGTATTACTTTTCGAGCTTTGCGCTATCGAATTAAAAAACTGGATATAGAATAATACATCAAAATCTTTACCAGTTTCATAGCTTACCCTTTGTCTTATAACGATACTTACCCGTTGCATCGCGTTGACCAAGAAAACGTAAACCATTACGCAAATCCTGTGATGCACTATTCCTTGCCCCTAAACCGAGATTAACAGTATAAAGACCATTCCCTTTTATTTTGATATTACCATCCAATATCAATGGACCACCTTGATCGGTTAATACAAACTGGCTCCCAAGAAGTTGAGGTATAGATTGAATTAAAATATCACCATAGCTAATACGTTGCGGAGTCACTAAGCCTGCCTTTGAGACAACCATACGAGACTTAACATTAATACGTTGGCCTTTTACATAGGATAAAGACGTAACATGCAGATTAATATCTCCTGAAAAACGTGCTGGCAGACCGTACATTAAAGGTGCAAGTGAGTCTGCAGAAAATACAGCGGTAAAATCTTCAACACTGATATTTCCTGAAAATGAGATTGCAACCGTTCCAGAACCCGACATGCTATTACCAGCGACAGCTTTATTCCTGAAATTGACATGAATGCTTAACTCACCTAACAATAAGGGTAACAGCTTTAAATCCCAATTTAGATGACCAATATTTATTCCTGAGATTTGAACATTTGCAATGTTACCCGACCAAACGGTTCCACTAACGGTAGAAAATTGTAGCTGCCTGCTTAATTGTGGATTATTTCTAACAAATGAAAAACCGATACTCGCTGGTAACGTTACAACTAAGAAAATAATATACGAAATAATCGCAAAGACCACATAGCGTATATATTTACGCTTTCCTTCCTTACTGCTATTCGATAGTCTTAATTTAAATCTCATTACGGTGCTTCCAAATAAACACTAATATTCACTCGCCCAACGGCTGGTTGCCGATCAACGTTTAATTTATTCACTATAATTCCGTTCCTAGATATCAATTGATCTAGCCAATTCATCACGTTATCAAAGGGAACATTATCCATCGAAACACGTAAATTATCTTGGCTATCTGCTTTTATATTCAGAGCGTTTGCCAAACCATTTCTTTTTGCGGCTGTGTTAATTAAATTATTTAGAAACTGCCTACCGGGTTGAGCAACAATAGTACTCGTTCCTCGAAGCTTGCTGATTTCATTTGCTTGCTGTTTCATTATAGCAAGTTGATTTCGGTGTGATTTTACTCGTACTTCCGTGTTGTGCAGACTTTCAGAAAAAGGTTTCCAAATAAATTGATAAGGTATCACTAATGCCAGCATAATGGCCGCAACTATAACCAGATTACGCTCACGCGATTCAAGACCATTGAGATATTCTTTAATTGCGTTCATGAACCTTGCCTTTTAATTTCTATCCGGCTAATTACTTTGTTTTTAGTTTGTGAGGCAGACTTAATTTCAACCTTCATCCCTACTCGTTCAGATAATGATTTTTCCAATTGATTTAATGCCGCAAAGTTTCTTAATTCGGCCTCAATATTAATACGGCCTTCCTGATAACGTAATGATTTAATCATAAATCCGGGTGTTGCACGCAAAACAGGAGTAATTTTGGTTAACATTGCAGCCAGACTAGACTGGCTATTACCACTTCGGCTCTGAAGTACCTGAAGTTTTTGTTGCATTTGTGCAGGTGCATTTACGATACGTTTCGCTTCTGGGAAAGTACGTTTGTATAATGCATTCATTGTAGTTGTTAATTTTTTATTCTCATTACTTAATGAAATATAATTTACAATTTTTGTTGTCACATTTAATAGTATTATAATAGCTAACAAAATAGCTGCTGGGTACCATTTACGTAATTGGCCTTTCACCTTTTCTTTACGGCTGAACTCCCCAAAAAGCAAATTGATGGGTGCCTCATAGTCAAAATGTTCTGCTATCCAAATCAAACTATCACTTTTAAAATTATTAACGTGTAACTCAATGCCTGAATCCAAACTAAAGTCATCGGCATTAATATTAATATCCCGACAATCAATAATATCAATTTTTTCCGGGGTTACTCCCTCCGCATCAGTGATTGTTGTACTTAATAACTGATTTAAATTACTATGATCAACCGCAAAACCGGAATGTACGCCCGTACGAACAATCGACCTTGTGTCTTCTAATAAGATAGTCCATGTACCGGTATTAGTTGATAATGCAAAAATATCCGGCACCATAACGTCAACACGTAAACCTAGTTCATCACAAATATCTACCCACATTTGCATCCGTTCACGATTAACAACCGCAACGACATATTCACCATTACCGTGGCGAGGCCCCAGTACAAAGTGTAAGTCGGCTACATCATCAATCAGTTGATCTTCCAAAGCAAACGGAAGTGCCGCCAGTAATTTTTGTTTTTTCTGCCCAGGCAAAGTCACTTCTGCAATAACAACATCTTCACCCGGCACAATAATGATTACGCGTGCATCCTGTGCTGCTTTTGCGGCAGCTACAAGAGGCCCTTTAATTAAAGTCCCTAACGGTCTCCCGTTATTACATAACACCCAGCGACCATGTGCTTGCGCAGGATCTAGACTGGTTATATTTTTTTGACTAGAGTCTAAAAAAATAAATAGCTCACGTGCCATTTATATTCTCCGCTGTGTTCGTAATAATACTTTTATTTTACCATGAGTATCACGGTATAAAATGCTATAGAGTTCTGAACGTACATTACCTATGACTGAACGTGCTTGTAGTAAAAAATATTCACTCTTGACTGAAATAAGCCCTTTATTTATCTTTTTCCCTTTCAATGTATTCTGATCTAAAAATTCAGTTACGGACTTATATCCAGACTTGTCTCGTGCTTTTACAATATCCTTCGCTTCCGTTAAGCTGATCTGATTTGATAGCATACTGAGCTGCATAGCACCTGCCGTATTCACATTGAGTGGTGTAAAAATCGGTAAAGCCACAATATAAGGTGCTATTTTTGTATAGCTTTTATAATTAAACCCTTTTACCATTACTAGCTCCGATGCACTTGCCATTAAACGATTCGCTGCACGATAAGCAATTTTCTTATTTAAATAGTAACCATCTTCAGCACCTGCGGGAATAGTTGAGTCCAGATTGGCATCCAACCAGTCTACAATGGCATCGGTTACTTCTGTATCAATATTATTTTCAATTAATAAGTTCCTGAAGATAGTAATACTTGCTTTATCCTTATTCCCTGCTTTCAATAAATCATTAAGATTAAAACGTGCTTGTAAGTCTTCAATTTTACCTTGTATTGTTCCACCATCAACGGGTATAGGAGGAAGTTTTATCGCCCAATTATCATTAAACGAATCTGTTTTGTTATCTTTAAAGTCTTGTACTAAAATATTTTTAGCCCAATCTTCAGCACCTAACAAATACATATAAGCTTGCTCGTTGTGAAGTAGATTCCCCGTTCTGCGTGTACTCAATCTTTGTTTCGTTGCAATTCCTGTCGCCATAATAGTCACTAATGCAACAACTAACAACACCATGATTAAAGCAATGCCAGTCTGTTTATTTATAAGCAATGTAGATTGTTTTAACATTATTTTGTCTTCATTTAATTACCTTTCAGGCAATATAAATAAACGTGTAAATCGTCCCCAGTCTTCCAGTTCAAAAGTCACTTCAATCACTTTAGGAAATTTTTTAATCGTAGTGTCCGTAGATTGTGGTGGCCAGGCGGTTACCCAATGATTTTTTTGAGTTGTACTGGAACTATCACCGTCCTCCAGAAATCTTAAATTAAAACCATTCACATCATTTAATAATAACGTTTTTGTTGGCAGGCTATCTTCAGCCCGGTCCAACACTTTCCAACGGTAACGATATAATTTATTATCATTAACACCATAAGCAACACGCTGCAATGAACTACGGTTTAATCCCGCAGGATTGGGATAACCATCTCGTGTTAGTTCAAGTCGATACTTACCTATGTCGTTAGACTGCAATACCTTTAATTTATCGCCATACTCATCACGGATCGTACGATTACTTAACTGCCTTATATCACGGCTAATATACATAAAAGCCAGTTGTAACGCGGTTAACCGGGCAGTATGTTTATCTGTTGTTGCTCGAACATTAATAACTTCACGTAATCCTCCAAATATCATAACGGACATTACCGCAAAGATACTTAACGCCACCAATAATTCCAGTAAAGTGAAGCCAGACTGATTTAACTTTTTATTTTCACTCATAAGGATTTACTTAGAAATGAAGTAAGTCGAATAACTGGCTGTAATTTCTTGCTCCTCATTTCTTCATCGTTATAAACACTTATTTCAACTCGACGAATATTTTTATTTTCGGTTTTAATTACCTGTGTAGACCAATACCATTCCTGTTTACCCATCATCTGCTGACCTGTTGTTCTTGTAATAGCAGGAAATAAGTTTTGCGCGCGCCATTCATTTATCTTATTAACAGCAACCCATTGTGCAAATGTTTTATTCCGTAATTCATTTGCATTATTAACTTTTCCAGCAGTACCTTTAACTAAAGCCGTTAATGCAAGTGCCACAACTAACAATGCCACCATTACTTCTAATAAAGTAAAACCTTTATACCGCCAACAAGATATTAAATAATTATTTTTTTTTGCATGCAACTTAAACATCATTTTATATATCCTGTTTTTTTAAACTTAACTGGCCGGTTTCCATACCTGTTATTTTAAAAAATTGGCTTAAATCAGCTATCTTTAACGTCATCTCAAAGGGCGTTAACTCACCACTGGATAAAATATATATTCGAATAGGCGTGTTTTCTTCTTTGCTCTTTAATGCTAAGTTTACATCTTCAACCTCAAGGCTAAGTTCAATTCCTGCGGTTAAACTTCGTTTTCTAAAAAGCTTATCCGATGAAATAGCAACCCATTTCCCACTATTTAATTCTTTAAAAACATAGCCATCACGATCTAATTCCAAAGCAAGTTCTTTTGATTGCAAGATAGCTTCTTCTTGTGCCAGTTTAATCAAACCATATAAACGCTGTGATTCCTGCTCAAGCTTTTCGGATAAGCCACCATCACCAAAGGCGAACATTCCTAAACCTAACATGATTCCCATAATAGCAATCACCACCATGATTTCAATTAAGGTGAAACCTTGGACTTTTTTAACTGCCTGACTATTAATTAAAACTTGTCTCCCTATCGACATTTCTGTTGACCGTCATTTATCTGCAAACAAACCTAGTTAATATTCCAGTTACCGATATCATCTTCACTTTGCTGTTGATCCGGGCCATAGGAATAAATATCAATTTTGCCATGCACACCCGGGCTTAAATATAAATAAGCAGATCCCCAGGGATCCGTTTTTAATTTTTTAATATAACCCGATGTTTTATAATTTTTTGGTTCAGGCGCACTCGTTGGTTTTTTAACCAGAGCTTCTAAACCCTGATCGGTTGTTGGATAGCGGAAATTATCCAGCTTATAACGATCTAATGCTGACTCGAGTTGGGCTATATCCTGTTTAGCTTTAACAATGCGTGCTTTTTCAGGTGCATCCATAATGTTCGGTAATACGACGGCACCTAAAATTCCAAGAATCACCACCACTACCATCACTTCTATCAGGGTAAAACCCTGTTTCTTATCTATACTATTTTGTTTCATTTTAATGTCCTGTTACAACTTAACTTGAGAATATCCATTTATTGCACAAGTTGGTTTAAATTAAATATTGGTAATAAAATGGCAAGTACTATCATTAAGACAACAGCCGCCATCACTAAAATTAACAAGGGCTCTAATAAACCCATTAATGTGGATATCAATGTTTCTAGTTCCTGTTCCTGATTGACCGATGAACGCTCTAGCATTTCACCCAGATTACCACTGACTTCCCCACTTGCAATTAAATTCACCACAATAGGCGGGAAATAACCACTTACATCCAGAGACTTGGCCAAATTTGAGCCTTCTCTTACGCGCAAACCTGCTTCAAGAATGGCATGACGCATGGGTAAGTTTTCAACCACTTGCCCCGAAATTTTAAGTGCATCTAGTAGAGGGACACCACTAGCAACCAAAATACTCAAGGTTCGCGTAAAACGAGCCGTATTCGAACCACGGACTAAACGCCCGACCAAAGGAAGTTTTAACCAAATTTTGTGTATCTTTTCTTTGCCCGCAGGTTGTTTATATACCATACTGAACGTTGAAATACCGGCCACAATTACCAAAATGATAAGCCAATAATACTCAACCAGAAAATCACTTGCGGCAATCATTAAACGGGTAATTAAGGGTAACATTTGTCCCGAATCTTCAAATACTTTAACCACCTCGGGAACAACATAAGCGAGCAAAAAAGACACAATAACAGTCGCCATTAACGTTAATATAACCGGATACAGTAATGCCATCTTAATCTTGTTTTGTAACCGTTGTTTGCTTTCGGTATAGTCTGCCAAACGTTCTAAAACGACATCAAGATGCCCGGTTTGCTCACCCGCAGCAACCGTTGAGCGATACAAATTACTAAAAACATGTGGGAATTGCGCCATGCCATCGGCAAGTGAGTGGCCTTCAAGAATTTTTGCTCGGATCCCCAAAATTAAGCGCTGCAAACGTGGCTTTTCAGTTTGTTTGGCGACAGTTGCCGTTGCCTCATCTAAAGGTAAACCTGATTTTGTTAACGTTGCTAATTGCCGCGTTATCAACGACAAGTCCGCCGCACTAATGCTCCGTTGTACACCAAAACCGCTCGATTTTGCTGACGCATGTTGCACAACTTCATCCACCGAGGTGGCCAATAAACCTTGTTCACGTAATTGTTGCCGAACATGGCGTGCTGAATCGCCTTCTAATATACCTTTTTTCTCACGGCCATTGGTATCGAGTGCAATGTATTCAAAAGCAGCCATGGGTTAGGATTCCTCGTACGCAACACGCGTAATTTCTTCTAATGATGTTTCACCGGACAATACTCGGCGTATGCCATCTTTACGAATACTGGCTGACACACCTCGCACATGTGCTTCGATTTTTTGCTCGCTAGAACCATCGTGAATCATTGTTCTTAATACATCATCAACTTCAATAAGTTCATAAATACCTAACCGACCTTTATACCCCAGATTATTACATTCATCACATCCCGCGCCTTCATAAATAATAGGTGGCTGCTCTGGCGCGACACCTAGAGCCAAACACTCGGCGACGTCGGCTGTTTTAGGGTGTTTACAAAATTCACATAAGGTACGCACTAAGCGTTGTGCAATCACACCCAACAAGCTGGATGAAAGCAGAAACGGTTCAACGCCCATGTCACGTAAACGTGTAATCGCACCAATGGCCGTGTTGGTATGTAAGGTCGAAAAAACCAGATGCCCCGTTAAACTTGCCTGTACCGCAATTTGTACTGTTTCCAGATCGCGGATTTCACCAACCATCACTACGTCAGGATCCTGTCGTAAAATTGCACGTAAACCCCGCGCAAAAGTCAATTCTACTTTGGTATTAACCTGCGTCTGTCCAATCCCATCAATGTAGTATTCGATAGGATCTTCCACGGTCATAATATTTCGGGTGGCATCATTTAAACGTTCTAATGCAGCATAGAGTGTAGTTGTTTTACCTGAACCGGTTGGCCCGGTCACTAGCACAATACCGTGTGGGCGGCGGATTAAACGGTCAATGGTGACCGTTGTTTCAACGGCCATCCCGAGTTGAAATAAATCCAATCGACCGGCTTGTTTGTCCAATAAACGCAGTACAACTCGTTCACCATGCCCAGATGGCAGCGTGGAAACCCGCACGTCAACCGCACGACCTGCAATACGTAACGATATACGCCCGTCTTGAGGTAAACGTTTTTCGGCAATATCCAACTTTGCCATCACTTTAATACGTGAGGTAATAAGAGGTGCTAGAACACGTTGAGGTTGCAATACCTCACGCATCACACCATCCACACGCATACGAACTAATAATCGGTTTTCAAACGGTTCGATATGAATATCGGAGGCATTCTGTTTAACCGCCTGCGTTAATAAGGCATTAATTAAACGAATAATTGGTGCATCGTCTTCGGTTTCTAATAAGTCTTCGGTTAAAGGAAGTGCATCAGCAAGACTTTCGAGATCCAGTTCATCACCAATACCCTCCATCATTTCCATTGTTTCGTCAGAATGAGACTCGTAACTCGCCTGCAATTGGCGCTCAAATTCATCTGTCTCAACTGTTCGAATTTCTAATGGCACACCATAATGGCGACGAAGTTCAAGCAAAATTTGAGTGTTAACATTGGGGGTATGTGTTACTTCGACATGCTCATCATATAAACCGGTAACTAATACACCATGCCGTTTAGCAAAAGCAAATGATAATAAAGCTCTTGTGCCTGCGCTGCGTTCTGTCGTAGCAAGATCATTCAAGGTATTGGCCTCAATTACTCTGAAGGCTTATCAAGCTTTGGTGGAACTGCATCTATAAATTGACTGCCCGTTTTCTTAACACTTTTTTTAGTACCTTTAACCGAATCGGCAGAAGGTGGTAACCGAATATCATTATTTGTTGCCGAAGTTTCTTCGATAACAGGCGGCATAAGAATCTGGGTGCCGGCTTCTTCAGAGTCATCATAAGCGGGTGGTAAATTTAAAAATTCTTTCATATCAGGCAACAATGGTGACTCTTTATTATTCATTAATTTAACGCCACGCTCGCGTATGGCAAGTTGTTTGGCCCGAATAAAGTTATACTTTTCATTCGTCAGACTTCTTAACATGGAAGCATCCTTCATTATTTGAGGATGGATAAAGACCATTAAGTTTGTTTTAACCTTGGTTGTTTTGTTATAACGAAACAATAATCCTAAAATAGGTATCTCGCCTAAAATTGGGACACGTTGCTCATCTTCACGCAGTTTTTCTTCTATTAAACCACCTAAAACAACGATACCCCCATCTTCAACCATGACAGTTGTTTTTATTGAACGCTTATTAGTAATAAGATCGGCACCCACTGTACTTGGGCTTAAACTCGAAACTTCTTGTTGAACATCCAGTTTAATCGCATTACCTTCATTAATTTGTGGTTTAATTTTTAATGTTAAACCCACATCCTGACGCTTGATGGTTGTAAATGGATTAGTTGGGTTTGAGCCGCCCGAGCCTGTGCCGCTAAACGAACCCGTAATAAAAGGAACGTTCTGCCCCACCACTATTTCGGCTTCTTTATTGTCAATAGTCACCAGGCTAGGCGTCGATAAAATATTAGTACCAACATCAGCGGACAGTGCCCGAATTAAAGCACCTATGCGACTCGTACCTATAAAATCACCCAAACCCAAACTTAAACCAATTGCAGGTGGCGGCGTACTTGATAGTAAATTAACCGCACTATAGCCATTATTAAAATTAATTAAACCAACTGGACGTGACGAGTTTTTTCCACCGCCAGCCCATTGAACACCGAGTTCTCTGGTTGACTCTTCTGACACTTCAGCAATGACTGCTTCAACCAACACTTGCGCACGACGAATATCCAAACGTTGAATCACTCTTTTTAATGACCGTAAAACATTAGCAGGTGCGGTAATAACAAGGGAATTCGTACCTTCGTGTGCTTTAATAATAATACCAGAAGAAGCTGAACTAGTACTTTTACCCTTACCTCCCGAAGCAATACTTTTACTAATACCCGTTAACACTGGCACCAGATCTTTTGCAACAGCGTTACGTAAATAAATAACATGTGTATTACCACTAAAATCCATCGGCGTATCTAAATGTGAAATAAGTGCACGTGCACGAATGCGTGATGATCTTGACCCGCCTAATAAAATACTATTGGTTCGGTCATCTGCAATAACGTTCATATTGCGTTTTTGTTTTGGATTTAGATTTCCCAGTTGTTGCATAATTCTAACAACTTCAGTTGCTGTTGCATGTTCTAAGGGAATAACCTCGACTTCATCACTGGTTACCTGATCAATACGCCTGATTATTTTTTCTAAACGCATAATATTGGCTGCGCTATCAGAAATAACCAATACATTTGATGCGGGATAAGCGGCTAAATGACCTCGTTGTGGCACAAGTGGTCGTAAAATTGGCACAAGCTGTGCCGCGTCAATATAACGTACTTCGATAACACGCGTGACAAATTCATCTCCACCATTCAAAATTCGCTTACTCATAAAGGGGATCGCATCTTGCTTTGCATTTACTTCAGGCACAATTTTGGTCACATCAGGACCGACAACCGCAGCAAAACCATGCACTTTTAATACAGAAAGAAAAACCTGATAAACATCCGCGCTCGGTATTCCTTTATTTGAAATAATCGTAACCTTGCCTTTCACTCGTGGATCAACAATAAAGTTAACCCCTGTAATGCGAGAAACCGCATTTATTAGGGCGTTAATATCTGCATCAACAAAATTTAATGTGTGCGTTTGTTCGGCAGCATTACCTGAATTGATATTTTGTGAGTTAATATTGGGAGCACAAATCGCCAAACTTTGCCCAACTATTAACAACATCAAAATCGTAATTATTTTTAATGGCTTTTTATATAACACACTCATAACTTCTTTCGTATTAATACTTAATTTATCCAATTTAATGTACCCAATTACATTTGTACATTAACGGTTTGGGGAATACCTTTACGCTTAAAATCAATGCTCAATGATGTTCCATTTTTTAAAGAATTCACTAATTGTTCATAAGCCGCACTTATATTGTTACTGATTAAATTCCCATTAACAGCGGTTATAACATCTGTTGGCAATAAACCTAAACTACGCATCACCATCGGATCATTGTGATTAAAAGTGAAACCTTCCGTTGAACCATCGACTTTATTAATAACCGGCTCAATGCGTACATTTTCCATAAATGTCTGCTGAGACTGGTTAAATGTTTGCCGAAGTTTCCTTAATCTATTCGTTGCAGGCATCGTTCGCACACTACGACTACTACTCACTGAACCTGAAGATGCAAGGGGGATATTATTCAATTCCTTTCGTGGTAAAGCTAATGATTCTAAACGACCATTTCGATTTAAAATAACTTCTGTTGCTCTTACCTCGTGTAAGACAGCGCCACTTGGTAAACGTTCTCCCACATTATAAGTGCGTCCTTTGGCCTTCACACTTTCAGAAATAATAGCAAAAGCCTGTGATGGATTACTGGATGCAAAAACACCTTTTAGTACAAGACGTAATTTAGTTTTAGCGATGTTAACAGTATTAGTGGTCGCTTTACCTTGCACCCTTCCAAATAAGTGTAACCGACTAACGGAGTTTAACCGCGCGCTAGATTGCGACTGGTTTGGCCGAACCGGCTGACTAACATTGGCTTTATATTCTGTACTTGGAGTAAAAATAAACCAAGTCAAACTCGCCGCTGATTTCATGAGCAATACAATAAAAAGAATATTCAACCAAAAGGGAACATAAGCAACCCAGCTCGCCTGCAAAATCGCAACAGGATCCAGTTTGCTCACGAATTGAGTCAGTCTTTGGTTTAAATTAATCTCTTCAGTCGTCATTGGTCTTGGCATTGGTGCTGATATTCAACACGTTAATAACTGTACACTTATTAACCATATCAAAAAGCAAATTAGCCCTCATAAAATATCATCAAAACAAATTATTTTAACTTTACTTTTTACCCTTAATTCATCAAAATATCAATTAGTTATAGAGTATAGTTAAAAATGTTTCGAGATGTAAGAAATAATTACTTAATTTTTTATAAAAATGACCGAAAACTATAAATGAAGTCTATTTCAGCTATGTTACGGTATACATCCCCATAGCAGGTAGAAACCACAAATAGAAGGTTAGTAGCAGAAAACAAAGAGCAATATCTAACTCTTTGTTTTATATGATATAAAAAGTTCGTGCTGGCTCGCATTTTAGGACACTGACACTGTATTACCCTATTTGCTGTGCTAAGCTAGTATATACTATAAGGTGTTTTGAATAATTTTAGCAGGAATCAAAAAATGACAAAAACTCAACCACAACCCCACTATAACCTGAACAAAGCTACCGGCTTTACACTTCTCGAATTAATGATCGTGGTTGCGATTATCGCTATTTTAGCCGCCATCGCAATTCCTGCTTATAATGGTTACATTACATCTGCTCGCATCAGCGAATGTGCGAATGAAGTGACTGCCATCAAGCTTGCCCAAAAACAGTTTTTTCTTGAAAACAATCGATTCTTCCCAAATCCGGATGCCGCTGTCACCAGTGTTGGGGCAAATTATTTAGCCATTGAGGGAGCAAGTGGTGGTTATTTTCGTTCTACCTACCGTGAATTTGGAGGGGTAGCAGGAATTGGTAGTAACAGCTACCTTGCACATGTTAATTGTGATTTTACTGTGTCCACACCTGACCCTACTGCAGGTGCGGCGGCTATCAGTTACGCTATCACCGTTACTGCCACACCAGGAGGAAACCTAATTGGCATTCCTGGAGTGGCCGGTTTAAACACAGCTGCAGATTAAATTAGATAGATTAAAATACTTAAATATTCAGGGTTAAAGTAATCAATGGCGACTCCTAACGCAAAAATACAACTGGGTGGGCTTGCACGAAAATTAGTGCTGGATGGCATTATTGATGAAAGCAGCGCAATTAATGCACAAGCGGCAGCAATAAAAAATAAAATCCCTTTTGTTTCCTATATAGTGCAACAAAAACTTGCTGACAGTTATAAAATTGCCCAAGCCGCTTCAACCGAATTTGGTGTTCCCATTGTTAATATTGATGCGGTCGATATTGAAGCGGATGTTGTTAAGCTTGTCAAAGAAAGTTTGGTTCGAAAACATAATACCCTACCCCTGTTTAAGCGTGGCAATCGTTTATTTATCGCTATTTCTGATCCAACGTTATTACAGGCGATTGATGAAGTTAAATTCCACGTTGGTATGTCAACCGAGGCTATTCTGGTTGAAGAAGATAAGCTTCAACGTGTCATTAATAAATCCATGGAAGATAATGATACCTCCTTATCCGATCTAACAGATGGTGATTATGATGATCTGGATTATGTGGACGAAGATGCTGAAAGCAATGCCGATGATTCAACAGACTCGGATATTGATGATGCACCCGTTGTACGTTTTGTCAATAAAGTCTTACTCGATGCCATTAACAAAGGTGCATCCGATATACACTTTGAACCTTATGAAAAGAATTACCGCGTGCGCTTTCGTCTGGATGGCATACTTAACGAGGTGGCAACCCCTCCCATTGGGATGTCACATAAACTCGCTGCACGTTTAAAAGTTATGTCGCGTCTGGACATTTCAGAACGACGCATTCCGCAAGATGGCCGAATTAAACTTAACCTTTCCAAGAACCGTTCTATTGATTTTCGTGTTAATACTTGCCCAACGCTCTTTGGTGAAAAGATAGTATTACGAATACTCGACCCCAACAGTGCCAAAATGGGGATTGAAGCCTTGGGCTTTGAAGAAGAACAGAAGAATCTCTACCTTGATGCACTCTCAAAACCCTACGGTATGATTCTGGTTACCGGGCCTACCGGCTCCGGTAAAACAGTATCACTGTATACCGGTGTTAATATTTTAAACCAATCCGGCGTCAATATTTCAACCGCAGAAGATCCGGTGGAAATCAATATGCCGGGGATTAATCAGGTTAATGTCAATACTAAAATTGGTCTGGATTTTTCAAGTGCACTACGTGCTTTTCTTCGTCAGGATCCGGATATTATTCTGGTGGGTGAAATTCGAGATCTTGAAACAGCAGAAATTGCTATTAAAGCAGCACAAACCGGCCATCTGGTATTATCAACCCTGCATACTAACGATGCACCACAAACACTCACTCGTTTAGTCAATATGGGCGTGCCTGGTTATAATATTGCTTCCTCCGTGCATTTAATTGTGGCTCAACGTTTATGCCGACGCTTATGTCAACATTGTAAAAAGACACTGGATATCCCCAAAGAAGCATTACTCGAAGAAGGTTTTAGCCCTGAAGAAATAAAACAGGGTATTACCATTTATGGACCAAAAGGTTGCGACCAATGCTCAGAAGGTTACAAAGGTCGTGTCGGTATTTATCAAGTTATGCCAATTTCTGAAGAAATGGGACGCATTATTATGGAAGGTGGCAATGCGATGGTTCTTGGTAAACAGGCTCAAAAAGAGGGTATTCCTGATTTACGCCAGTCCGGTCTTAAAAAAATAAAAGATGGCATGACCAGCCTAGATGAAATTAATCGGGTTACAAAAGAATAATAACCCATTTATTCAAAATAATATTATTGCGGTACATAAGGAACTCAAATGGCGACTAAAGCAAAAAAACAAGATGTCTTTATCTGGGAAGGCAAGGATAATAAAGGCAAAAAGGTTAAAGGGGAATCCCGCAGTGCAAATATATCCTTGGTCAAGGCCACGCTACGTCGTCAGGGTATTAATCCAGGCAAGATTAAAAAGAAATCCAAACCCTTATTTAGTGCTGGTAAAGGCCGGATTAAAGCAAAAGACATTGCTATTTTCAGTCGACAGCTCGCCACTATGATGGATGCCGGCGTTCCACTGGTGCAAGGCTTTGAGATTATCGGCCGAGGTCATGAAAATAAAGCCATGCAAGAGTTACTACTGGCGGTTAAAGCAGATATCGAAGGGGGTAGTAATTTGTCCGATGCGTTGGCTAAACACCCCTACCATTTTGATGAACTCTTTTGTAACCTTGTTCAAGCAGGTGAACATGCCGGTATTCTCGATACCATTCTTGATAAAATTGCGACTTACAAAGAAAAAACCGAATCCATTAAGGGTAAGATTAAAAAAGCCCTATTTTACCCAACGGCAGTTATTGCCGTGGCGTTTATTATTACTGCTGTTTTAATGATTTTTGTTATTCCCATGTTTGAACAACTATTCCAAGGATTTGGTGCAGACCTTCCCGCTATTACTAAATTCGTTATTAATCTTTCCAAATTCTTCCAAGTGTGGTGGTGGGCTGTTTTTGGTGGTATTGGCTTGGCAATTTATGGCCTGATCGAGTTAAAAAAACGTTCACGGAAATTTAACCGTATACTCGATCGAGGTATGCTGAAAATGCCTATTATTGGTAATATTTTGGAAAAAGCGGCCATCGCGCGCTTCTCTCGAACACTAGCGACCATGTTTGCAGCTGGTGTGCCTTTAGTTGAAGCGATGGTATCAGTATCCGGTGCAGTGGGTAATGTTGTTTTTAAAGAAGCTGTGCTTATTATGAAAGATGAAGTGGCAACTGGTACCCAACTAAACATTGCGATGAACCAGTCTGGTTTATTTCCCAACATGGTCGTACAAATGACGGCCATTGGTGAAGAAGCCGGTTCAGTTGACACCATGTTAAGTAAAGTAGCCGATTTTTACGAAGAAGAAGTGGATAACGCCGTAGATAGCATGAGTAGCTTGCTTGAACCCCTTATTATGGCCATTCTCGGTGTTCTTATTGGTGGTTTGGTTATCGCAATGTATATGCCTATATTCCAAATGGGCAAAATTGTTGGCCATTAATAAAAAACAACCTCACTATGGAAATGATTGAAGTATTAAAGCAAGCTCCCTGGCTAGTGGGTGTATTCGCGGTTATTATTGGTTTAATTTTTGGCAGCTTTTTAAATGTAGTCATTTACAGATTACCAAAGATGCTGATGCGCGAATGGTCTCAGGATTGTATTGGCTTTCTGTCTGAGCAGGATAAAGCTTTTAATTATAAACAGGCAAAACAGCCTAGCCCCTATAATTTATCCATTCCCGCATCCAGTTGTCCAAACTGCAATCACAAAATTACCGCTTTAGAAAATATTCCTATTTTAAGTTATATTTTTCTAAAAGGACAATGCAGCCAGTGTAAAACCAAAATATCATCACGCTATCCTTTTATTGAACTACTCACCAGTCTATTAACGTTGACAGTAGTTTTACATTATGGCTTAAGTTGGCCAGCATTGTTTGCATTAGCACTCACATGGAACTTAATCGCACTCAGTGGCATTGATTTTGACCATCAATACCTTCCTGATAATTTAACATTGCCTTTTATCTGGTTGGGCCTACTATTAAATACTTTTAATCTATATACCGATATCAATAGTGCCGTTATTGGTGCCATAGCAGGCTACTTAAGTTTATGGACGGTATATCAACTATTTAAACTCGTCACAAAAAAAGAAGGTATGGGATATGGCGACTTTAAGCTACTCGCATTATTTGGTGCTTGGTTTGGATGGCAATCATTAGGTGTTATTATTATACTCTCATCCGTTGCTGGTGCGGTTATTGGCATCAGTTTAATACTTTTTAAACAACAGTCATTCAGTAAAAAAATTCCCTTCGGACCTTATCTTGCCATCGCTGGTTGGATCTTTATGATCTGGGGTGAAACCATCAATTCAAGCTATTTACATTATGTTGGCTTAAATTAATTTTAAGTTTATATTCAAAATAATCTGATCATGTTAAAAATAGGTTTAACGGGCGGCATTGGAAGTGGAAAAACAACCATCAGCAATCTTTTTGCCGAACTCAATAACAGTGAAAATAAAGTTGCTATTATTGATACCGATATTATTGCTCGAAAGGTTGTAGAGATAGGCAAGCCCGCCTACAAGAAGATTGTCGAAGTATTTGGTAACCATATACTCAATAAAGATGCCTCCATTAATCGTCAAAAACTACGAACTATTATTTTTAACGATCTCAATTTAAAGAATCAACTCGAAAATATTACTCACCCTGAGATTCAGGCTCAAGTTAACACTGAAATATCACAACTCGATACAAAATATTGTATTATTGTTATCCCTCTGCTTTTTGAAACAAAGTCAGACTATGCGCTTAATCGTATCCTAGTAGTTGACTGCGATACAAGCACACAAATACAACGAACCACCCTACGCGATCAGGTCACGGCACAGGAAGTAGAACGTATTATTAAATTACAACGTTCACAGGCATACCGCCTGAAACAGGCTGATGATATTATTAGCAATAATCAGGATATTGAGCAATTAAAACAGCAAGTTCAACATTTACACAAATTCTATCTTAAATTGGCCTCGGCATATAAAACATAAAATTATGAATATTACGTTAATACTGCATATTTTTTTCTGATGTTTTTTTATATAATCCCTCACTATGGATGAGAAGGTTACTTACGAATTACCACTAAATGAGCGCATACGAACATTTATGCGATTAGAGCATTTATTTAGTCAGGCTTCCTATACACTGCGGGGCTACTCTACTTGGGATAGTCGTGCCACGCTTTCAGCACTCATCGATATTCTTGAATTACTGGCACGCAGTGATTTCAAAAATGAATTATTCAAAGAACTGGAATCGTTACATCAGTCGCTAGCTGGACTGCGTGATACACCCGGAGTTGATTTTGAGCAATTAACGACAGTACTGGATCAACTCACTGATTCAATCTCTAGCTTACATCATAGCGATGGTCCTCTGGGGCAGCAACTCCGTAATAATGAACTTATTGGCATACTTTTACAACGCAGCACGGTTATTGGTGGTAGTTGCCGGTTTGATATGCCTGCATACCATTTCTGGTTACAACAGGCCGCAGAATCACGCATACAAAAAATAGAAGCTTGGTACGAACAGCTCAAAATTGTGAATCGCCCCATTGCGCTTATTCTTGGTATATTGAGAGAAAGTGCAAACCCTCAACAATTACAAGCAGAAACTGGCTTCTATCAACAATCACTCGATGCCAATACCGAAACAAAATTAATCCGCGTATCGATTAACAGTAAACTTCCTTATTTTGCGGAACTCAGCGGCGGAAAACATCGTTTCACTATCCGATTCCTTGAACCCCGGGATACCGGCAGACCAATGCAAACCAATGATAATGTTAACTTTGAACTTAATTGTTGCAGTCTATAAAAATGGATAAAATAATTAAATGCCCAACATGTGCAAAGGAACTCATTTGGTCTCCCAAGGAAAAGTGGCGTCCATTTTGTTGTGAACGTTGTAAACTCATTGATCTAGGTGAGTGGGCAGGTGAAAACCATCGAATTAAAGGAGAACCACACTTCCCCACAGAAAATTATCGGGAAGATGATTATACCTAAGTCAATACCTTATTTTATCTGTAGCGGAATACTAACCCGGTATATTGTATCTTCAGATATTATCGAAAGAGTCATTAACCAATCTGTGCGCTGACTGACACAAACAGGTAACAAAATGGATGTTTGCCAATATCTGGATGAATTGGTATTTTTAACCTCTAACAACTGAAAATGATTAAATCCCATCTTCATTGATTGCATTGAAAAATTAACCTGCACTTTCTTTATTGATGAATTAAAATTATTTAATTTAGTTAATAATTTGAAAGATTTCATCGTACGGATCTCTCCAGAAAGACTAATTTCTATTTGGCGTTGCCCTGCTACAAATAAACAACTGGATTTAGCTAAATGACATGGAGCCAAAGCCGTTAAGGTAATAACTTTATCAGGAGTTACAGATTGTGAAGATGATGATAAATATAATTTCCATAAAAAAATAATAACAACCACAACAAAAGCAATGGCAACCGATTGTAAAACAAGTTTCACTCTTATTTATTCCAAAATTCACTGATTGCGGCAATACCAAAAGCACCGGTGTCTTTTGCTTCTGACAACATAGCTTGCTGCATTCCTCCCAAGGCGAAAACAGGGATACTGGAATGGCTAATTATGTTCTCAAGACCATCCCAACCCAAAGTAGAAGCATTCGGGTGAGTTGTTGTTTTTAACACTGGTGAGACAACAACAAAATCAACATCAATCTTTATTGCCTGCTGTAATTCATCTAAATTATGTACCGAGGCAGCCAGAATTTTTTTAGGATGAATTGGGCGTGAAGTATATTGAAATAAACGTTGTGTATTTAAGTGTATGCCATCAACATCGTATCTTTTCAGAAAATCGGCATCGGCATTTACCATTAGCTTTGCCTTTTCTTTTTCACATAAATATTTTGAAGCCATGGCCAAATCAACCAATGTATCTAAATCTAAGGTTGGGGAACGTAGCTGAATAAGCTTAATACCTTTATTCAAACAATTTTTGAAATATTCAATATAATTATTTTTATCCGTAAAATGACCTGTAATAGCGTAATACACTGGCAACTGAATACAATTTAAAATTGCTTTATTTGCAAGTGGAAAGTCATAGTCTATAAGTTCTGAAGAAGTAACCCACTTAATAGCCTGCCCAGATGGGCTTTGTGCAATCCCCGTAAAGTCATCGACCAACCATACATTTAAGCAAACATGTTTATCAGGATAACGATATGAAATACGAAGTAACGGCTCTGCATGTTTAACTGCAATATTAAGTTCTTCATCAAGTTCTCTACACAATGCAGCATAAGTTGTTTCGTTTACTTCAACTTTTCCACCAGGAAATTCCCACAAACCACCCTGATGTAAATGTGTATGTCGTTTTGAAATAAGATATTCGTTATTACTATTCTTAATCAGACCAACAGACACATGTACTTTTTGCTTCATGTAAATAGAGGATAAAGATATTATAAAAGGAAAGGGAATTCTTTATGAACGATATTCAGCATTAATCTTGACATAGTCATAAGAAAAGTCACATGTCCATATTTGTGAATTAGCTTGACCGCGATTTAGTTGAATATGAATAGTGATTTCCGTCTCGTTCATTACCTTCTGCCCAAGTTCTTCACTATACGATGCCGAGCGCGCTCCATTTTCAACGATACAAATATCGCCAATAAATATTTTCAGTGTATTGATATTCAGATCTTTAATCCCCGCACGCCCCACTGCGGCTAAAATACGCCCCCAGTTTGGATCACTAGCAAAGAAAGCCGTTTTAACTAAAGGAGAATGGGCAACCGTATAAGCAACCCGATCAGATTCATTCGTATTTTGTGCTTCAGTCACATTAATCGTAATAAGTTTGGTTGCACCCTCACCATCTCGCACTAACGCTTTGGCCAAGGTTTCAAATACTTTATTGAGTGCTTGTTGAAATTCTTTTAAATTTAACTCAGAGATTGCAACTTTGCTCTGCCCCGTCGCAACTAACACACAGGCATCGTTTGTTGATGTATCACCATCCACCGTAATTCGATTAAGTGATTGAGCAACCGATTCTTTCATGCAATCATCCAGTAAAGTTTTTTCAACTTTAGCGTCGGTTGTAATATACGCAAGCATCGTTGCCATATCTGGCCGTATCATCCCAACACCTTTGGCAATACCGGTGATAGTAACAATCTGATTGGCGATACTCACCTGACAGGACACACCTTTAGGAACCGTATCGGTTGTCATGATAGCTTTGGCTGCGGACATCCAATGATGTGGGTTCAGATCAATTTTTAGATCTGGGATCACTTGTTGAATTTTATCAACTGGTAAGTTCTCGCCAATAACACCGGTTGAAAAAGGCAAAACCTGATTCGCATCACAACCTAGCTCAGCCGCAACAGACTCGCAACAGGCTTTGGCCGCATCAATACCTGCCTGCCCCGTGCCCGCATTAGCATTACCCGCATTAACAAGTAAATACCGTGGACTAGCCTGATTCAAATGTTGTTTAGCAACCGTTACTGGTGCCGCACAAAAAGCATTTTGTGTAAACACCGCAGAAGTTGTAGAGTCTGGCGCAAGTTCAATTAAAGTAAGATCGGTTCGCTCTGCATAACAAATATTTGCGGCTGCCGTCGCCAGACTAATACCCGCAACAGGGAGTAAATGATTGATGTCATCCAATATATTCATTAATTATTTTTATTTAATTTAAACGACCATGACACTGTTTGTATTTTTTACCTGAACCACAGGGGCAAGGTTCATTACGCCCCACTTTACGACCATCTCGAACAAAGGGAGTATGTTCTTCAGGTGCTTCGTCATTACCCATGGCTGATACTTCATCATGTTGATATTCCATATCACCGTTCATCTCAAGACGTCGTTGTTGTTCCAAGGCTTCAACTTCTTCTTCACTTCGAACCTGTACCCGACTTAAAAGAGTAATCACTTCTCGTTTCATTCTATCAAGCAACTCAACAAAAAGTTGAAAGGCTTCTCGCTTGTATTCCTGCTTTGGATCTTTTTGTGCGTAACTACGCAAATGGATCCCTTGCCTAAGTTGATCCATTGTTGCCAAATGCTCTCGCCATTGATGATCCAGAACTTGTAACATCACTGCTTTTTCAATATGACGCATTACTTCAGGGCCCGACTCTTTTTCTTTAAGTTCGTAGGCTTGTTCAACTTCCTGTAATATTTTATCGCGTAAGCTTTCTTCGTGCAGAGCATCGTCTGCTTTCAACCATGATTTAATATTAACATTAATACCAAAGTCATCATCCATCACATCTTCCAAGCCTGAAATATTCCATTGTTCTTCCATGCTTTGTTGTGGAATATAAGCATTTATAATGGAATTAACCACTTCATAACGTAAATCTTTTATGTCTTCAGATATATCTTCAACTTCCATTAATTCATTACGTTTTCGATAAATTTCTTTGCGCTGGTCGTTGGCAACATCATCATATTCCAACAAGTTCTTACGTGCATCAAAGTTATGTCCTTCAACTTTTCGTTGTGCATTTTCAATCGCTTTACTCACCCACGGATGTTCAATCGCTTCATTTTCCTGCATCCCCAAGCGTTGCATAATGGATGCCATTTTTTCGGAAGCAAAAATACGCATCAAGTTATCTTCTAACGATAAATAAAATCGTGTGATACCCGGATCACCCTGTCGCCCGGCACGGCCACGTAATTGGTTGTCTATGCGTCGAGATTCATGGCGTTCAGTACCAATAATTCGTAAGCCACCGGTATCTAATACTTGTTGATGTCGTTTTTCCCAATCCTGTTTTAATTTTTCAATTTTAATATCATCCGGTTTCTTTAATTTTTCAATTTCCATATCAAGATTCCCACCGAGTACAATATCGGTACCACGACCCGCCATATTCGTCGCAATCGTGACAACTCCCGGCAACCCGGCCTCTGCAACAATATCCGCTTCACTCGCATGTTGTTTCGCATTTAAAACGGCATGTTGTACCTTTTCTTTTTTAAGCATACTATGCAAAAACTCAGATACTTCAATCGAAGCCGTACCCACTAATACCGGCTGACCTCTTTTTTGACAATCTTTGATGTCGTCAATAATGGCTTTAAATTTTTCAGCCTGCGTCAGAAAAATTTGATCGACCTGATCGATACGTACCATTTCCCGATGCGTTGGTACCACAACCACTTCCAGACCATAAATTTGTTGGAATTCATACGCTTCTGTATCGGCCGTTCCTGTCATGCCCGACAATGTCTCATATAAACGGAAATAGTTCTGGAAAGTAATCGAGGCAACTGTCTGGTTTTCCTGCTGAATATTCACCCCTTCTTTTGCTTCTATTGCCTGATGAAGGCCATCTGACCAACGCCGCCCCTGCATAGTTCGCCCGGTAAACTCATCCACAATAACAATTTCATTATTCGATACGATGTAATCAACATCTTTTTGAAATAATACATGCGCACGTAAAGCAGAGTTCACATGATGCATCAAACCAATATTAGCAGGATTATATAAACTTTCGTTTTCTGCCAGTAAACCTGCTTCAGTCAACATTTCTTCTACATGCTGGTGACCTTCTTCTGATAAATGTATTTGTTTGTTTTTTTCTTCAACAGAATAGTCTCCCGGCCCGTCTTCTTCTTCCTGCTTAACCAGTTTAGGAACAAGTTGATTAATCTTAAAATAAAGTTCAGAACTGTCTTCAGCGGGGCCTGAAATAATTAAGGGTGTACGCGCTTCATCGATTAGAATGGAATCCACTTCATCGACAACAGCAAAATTATGCCCACGTTGAAACTTATCGGCTATTTCAAAGGCCATATTATCGCGCAGATAATCAAAACCATATTCATTATTGGTGCCATAGGTAATGTCAGCGGCATAGGCTTCACGTTTTTCTTCCTGTTCTTGTTCTGCAACGACAACACCAACTGATAAACCCAGAAAATTATAGAGTTTAGCCATCCACTCTGCATCACGCTTGGCAAGATAGTCATTCACCGTCACCACATGTACACCTTTGCCTGCAATCGCATTTAAGTACACAGATAAGGTTGCCATTAAGGTTTTACCCTCACCGGTACGCATTTCTGAAATTTTACCGTGATGTAAAACCATGCCACCGATCAGCTGCACATCAAAGTGGCGCATACCCAGTGCACGTTGACTGGCTTCACGCGCGGTGGCAAAAACTTCGGGTAAGATATCTTCTAGAGTTTCATTATTCTCCAGACGCTGACGAAATTTTACAGTTTGCTGCTTTAAATCCTCATCTGATAATGTTTGAATTTGCGGTTCTAACGCATTTATTTGAGCAACAGTTTTCTGTAACTGTTTTATATAACGTTCATTACGACTACCGAATACTTTCTTTACGACTTTACCAAACATTAACAATTTCCTGCTTATTCTGGATTATTTTTTTCTAAATTATTTGATTTAAATGAGAGATAGCGACTGTCTTTAAAATAAAGTATCAACCTGATACACGGCCATTTCTTCCATTACTTTGTCACGCCAGTTAAATTCAGCAAAATTCTATCCTGACTGAATGAGACCAAATGCAAGCACCTCAATATTAAGATGCTATTTTACGCTATCTAGACTGCTTTTGTCTGATTTGGTTTCTATATTCTTGCCTTTTATCTGACGTTTAACAGTAATATTGCCTATTGTATCAATTTCAAGTGCACCCAATGGAAAATCTTGATGGGTTAGTTGTTTGACCAAACGAGCCGCCCGATGTTGACTGTCTAACTGTGGTCCAGCAGGTCGGCGTTGTTGCGCTGAAATAATTTTCCCTGACTTAAAGTGCCCCTTTTGGTCTATATTTATCGACAAAATAGGCGCAAGACCATTTATTCCGGCAACATTAATCCCCAACGTCGTACAAAAATTTCCCAAACTATAGGCAATGATACGCTTCTGATAAAGTTCAACCGCACGAGGCACGTGCGGGCCATGGCCTAGAATAACATCTGCACCCGCCTCTATGGCCGTGTGTGCAAACAGAACCACATCGCCACGGTTCTCATCATGAAAATACTCTGTTTCAAACGGCACATGCGTGTGTTCCTTACCCTCGGCTCCGGCATGGAAAGAAACAATCACTATGTCATGGGTTTGAGCTAAATCCTGAATCGTTTTTCGCACATAGTCTAAGTCCAAAAAATCATGGGCACCAATAAAAGGGGCAAAAGCAATCAACACGACTTTTAAGCCCTTGAGTTCCCACTCAGCAACATCTCCCATTAAACCTGAATGTTGGATACCGGCATTATCCAAGGTTTGCATTGTGAGTAAGCGTCCACTATCGCCAAAATCCCTTGCATGGTTGTTGGCCAAGCTCATTACATCAAACCCGGCTTGCTTCAAATACTGTGCATATCGTGGCGGCATTCGAAACACATAACAACGCCTTACATCAGAACAGGCTTTTTCTGCCACGCCATCACGACCAAAAGTACCTTCTAAATTACCGAAAGTAATGTCGGCCTGGGATAAAATATAGCTTACTCCGGAAAGCAATGTTTTACCGTCCTGAGGTGCCAAGCGATAGTCAGGGTAGTCGGTTCCTAGCATCATGTCCCCAACCGCCATAATATTGAGAGTGGTTTCGGGAGGAATATCTAAGCCAGCCGAATGTTGGGGGGCAATGTTGGCAGCCTCCGAATCAGGATCTTGATTCGATGACTCCAAGTCTGATAAGCCAGGCTGCATATTAGTACAAGCTGATATAAATAATATCAGCAACATCGCACTAAAAATAATGCTAGTTTGAAAAAGGTTTTGTTTGAATTTTGAGGGGATCATTACAAAAAAAGATTTGCAGTATTCTATCAGTCAATTGCTGCGTTTAAGGGTATAAAAGCATAATCAGAAAATTTCTAATCTAATTTATTCAAGTCTTCAAAGAAAAGACTGTATTAAAACAGCCATCATTATTGCTTATGACAATTATTTTGCGCTACTTGCTCGAAGAATATAACGTTTGGGATTGATTGCCCGACCATTCTTAAGCACTTCAAAATGCACGTGAGGACCGGTTGAACGGCCTGTTGTGCCTATTTTCGCAATAACCTGGCCTTTTTTAACCGTATCGCCAACTTTCACATCGATCTTCAGACAATGTCCATAACGAGTTGAATAGCCCTTGCCATGATTAATTTCAACTAAATTACCATAACCTGAACGCCGTCCCGCAAAAGTCACCACGCCTGACGCCACTGCGACAATGTCTGCGCCCAACTTACCCGCAAAATCAATACCTGAGTGATGTACCCGACGACCAGTGAATGGATCCGTACGCATCCCAAAATACGAAGACAACCAGCCCCGAGAAATTGGACGACCCGCAGGCTCAACTTCTGCCTGTAAATTATTGGTCATCATCATTGTTTCAAGTACATTAAGCTGTTGACTACGGCTATCCAGTTGCTTCGACAAATTACCCAAGGCACCTAAAAAATCAGGGATTTTCATGGGCTTACCATTTTTATCCAAGGCACTCACCGGGCCACCTTGCGCAGGTGGTCGTGAAAAATCAAATTCACCTCGATCGAGTTTGGCCATCGTCGTTAAACGTGATCCCAAGGCATCCAAACGAATAACATGTGCCTGTAACTTACCTAACCGTAAAGCGAGCGCATCCATATTTTCACGTGCATCTTGTGTGGCTTCATCTATTTTTAAACGCTGGGAATCAATTTCTAGTTGATAGGCAATATTTAAATCATCGGGATTGGTACGCATATTCTTTATGCCAAGCTGATAACCCGCATACATCAAGCCAAGAGGCAGGATTAAGAAACCAACCACAACCAATGCAGCCAGTTTTTGGGCGCCCATAACATAAAGGCCTGAACACCCTTGCTTTCTTCTTAGAAGTACTATATTCATATGTATACAACCTTAAAAACATATATTATTGTTAGCGGTTAATCTCGCTAATTCTTTATAAATATTAGCATGTACATTTATACTGTAAAGTAAGATGTACAATTAAGTTCGAATCACAACCTATTAATAAGCATGAAATTACCTAAGCAAATCAATAAACTACTTCACCGTAAAAATTCGCAAATTACGGAGCTTATCACGCAAGCTCGAAAACTCGAATTCTTAAACAACAAACTCCTGGACCTATTGCCACTGCCCTTACCACACCACTGTCATCTTGCAAAAATGGACAAACAAACACTGGTAATTGTTGTTGATTCACCTATCTGGTCAGCACGATTGCGCTATTCTATCCCTGATTTACTTGCAAAACTGAAGCACCAGTCACAATATTTTATTCCTATAAAAAATATCGAAATAAAAGTGAATCCAACATGGCATACACAGACACGTGTCAATACTTTAAAACCTAAGCCTATTTCCAAAAAAACCGCAAAATGTCTTAAAGACACTGCAAACACGATTGAAAATGCCACGATTAAAAATGCTTTATTAAAAATGGCGGAAAAAGCTAAATAACGTATTGTTTTATATTATATTTTTCTAATATAGGTTTATGTTAAGTGTAAGATATTACCTACACTTTATGGTGAAATCAAGGGGGAAAAACCGGATTTAGGTAGCAGAAACCGGTTTTATAAAGGAAATGGGGGCTTCTTGAGGGTCGGCAAAGCTAACTTGCTCCCAAGCGTCTTCCTCTGCAAGCAAGGCACAGAGTAATTTATTGTTCAATTCATGACCAGATTTATGACCAGAAAAGGCACCGATCAAGCTGTGGCCTAATAAGTACAAGTCACCAATAGAATCAAGAATTTTGTGTTTAACAAACTCATCGGCATAACGCAGGCCATCTTCATTTAATACCCGGTAACCGTCCATTACAATCGCATTATCGAGCGTGCCACCGAGTGCCAGATTTTTTGAGCGCAATGTTTCAATTTGATTCATAAAACCAAACGTACGTGCGCGACTCACTTCTTTTACAAAAGA
>VAPK010210032.1_pt1 | contig 83123 bp, 74 predicted proteins | sample 3395031 | NCBI WGS metagenome assembly VAPK01 (sample SAMN08290443, study PRJNA428436) | hydrothermal vent metagenome | isolation source: Deep-sea hydrothermal vent chimney 1 | place: Pacific Ocean: Juan De Fuca Ridge
CTGATTTATTAACGCGTAGAGAAATAAATAACACTGTTAGGTCATTTATTAATAATGAATACGCGGGGGATTTATGAGGAAATTCGTGGGGATCCGTCAGGTTCTGCCCCCACTTACATGCATGTTCTGGCCCACGTGTTCTCATCATGGGACACTTTTTTAAGGCTTTTTACCTCAGATTAAAAGTATCCGTCAAACTAAGGGATGTACACACCGCCCCCTTTTTCGCTTTTTTACGGCTTAAACAAGGAGGTGGGAACTGGATAAACTTCAGTGAAGTCGTAAATATTCTGTCTTTTTCACTCTTATAATTTAAAGTATTTATCTGGTGGCCGCTATAAGTATAGATGTTTCTGAAGAAAGACGAGTAATAGCAGGTTATGGTTGAAATCAGAAAGTGGGAAATTGCTGGTTTTCTGATTTTAGTCAATGAAGATAAAAGGGGGGTAGATGGTTAAAACGTCCCCCCTGACCAGGGTAAATCGAAAACCTGGCTGTGTCATCATGAAAGTGGTGAAATAAATAGCTTTAAATAAATAAATAAAGAAGATAAGTAACTTGCATAACATATTCAATAAAAAATCACGCTGCAAAGGCATGAATAAGATTTTGTTGATGACCTTTGTTTTCATAATAGCGATTAGCCTGATATTGCTATTGTATTCTTATAAAAGCTATGAAGATTTTAAATCATATCAACGTGATATTGCAGTTCAATCTACCTTGGGCACGTCGAATAATATTGCTATTTTCATGAGTAGCTTGAAAACATCACTTGCCATATTTGTGGCAGGTCATCAGAAGTCCTTGTCACAGTTACAGCAATCTCCTGATAACTCTTCTGCATACAGTCACATTAACAATAAATTATCTCAATATTTTTCAGATTATTATGCCTTCACCATTGCAGATAACACAGGCAAACTTCTTTATGATGATTTTGGAGAACAAATTGGAGATCTCTGCAGGTCGGATATCCATCAGTTTGCTTTATCCCATGCCAAGGTTGATACTTATATTCACCCTGGCCCGGAACAGTATCATTTTGATATTATGTTGAACTGGCGTCAGAGCAATAAAAATGAAATATTTTTTGCCAGTTTTAGAACTAAACATCTGTCTCACTTATTATATAATGCGCAACTACCTGGACATAAGCTTGTCTTATTACGAAATGACCGTCCTGACCTCATTGAGATCATGGCCACGGGCAATCGCTCAAATACCCGGGAAAAAACACATCTCACGCAACAGCAGCATGAACGCATCTTATCTCTCATACCTGTTTCTGGTACTCGTTGGGTATTGGCTGACATTGCAAACGAATCTCTTTTTTCTAACTATATTGGCAGCTTATTAGCAGAAGTTGCTGTCATTTTTATTATTTTTATTCTAATTGCGGGTATTCTGCTTCGCCGTATCGCAATGGAGGAGCGAAAACGACAAATAATTGAGCAAAATTTACAGGAATCGCATTTGCAACTTGAAGAACGAGTTGAAGAACGTACGGCAGAGCTAAAAATGACGATTGATAATCTCAAGTTTGAGATTGAAAAGAGCTTTAAACTTTCCAGTGCCATTGAACAAACGGATGACATTATTGCAATCACTAATAGCAAAGGTATTATTGAATATGTGAATCCGTCTTTTGAGCGTGTAACAGGCTATCTGTTAAAAGAAATTGTTGGCGGAACTTTAGACATTCTAAAATCAGGTAAACAAAATTCTGACTTTTATAGAAGAATGTGGCATAGACTTAAAAATGGTTATGTTTTTCACAGTGTTTTTGTCAATCGCTGTAAAGATGGTCATTTTTATCATGAAGAAAAAACTATCAGTCCATTACGCAATCAAAATGGTGAGATCACTCATTATGTTGCTACGGGAAAAGATATTTCTGAAAAAGTTCGCACTGAACAACGTATTCAGCATCTTGCATATCACGACATACTAACCGAATTACCTAATCGTTTATTATTTCATGATCGTCTTGAACATGCTTTATCACAGGCGACACGTAATGAATCTATTCTTGCAATTTTATTTATTGATCTTGACCGTTTTAAAATAATTAATGACAGTCTTGGGCATGCCATGGGCGATAATGTACTTCAAGTGGTCGCTGAGCGCCTGATACACTTACTGCGCGAAAGCGACACGATTGCCCGACTCGGTGGCGATGAGTTTGCTTTAATTTTGGAGAACGTGACGAATGTTGCTGAAATTATTTCAACAACTCAGCGAATACTTGATGATATCGCCAGGCCTTTTCATTCTGGTAAGCAGGCATTACATACGACAGCCAGTATCGGAATTACCATTTATCCTTTTGAAAATACAAATATTGATAATTTGCTAAAGCAGGCAGATATCGCTATGTATCAGGCAAAAGCCAACGGTGGCAATAGTTTTCAATTTTATTCAATAACGATGGGCGAAAGTGCAACCCGACGTATGACTCTGGAAAATAAATTGAATGGTGCTTTGGAGCGTAATGAATTTATTCTTAATTATCAGCCACGAATTGATTTAATGAATGGACGGGTAACAGGAGCCGAAGCATTATTACGCTGGCATAGCCCTGAATTCGGGATTATCTCACCAATAGAATTCATTCCACTTCTGGAAGAATCAGGCCTGATTCTTGAAGTTGGAAAATGGGTTATCCATCAAGCCTGTAGTGACTTTATTGGATTGCCTGAAAACTATAGGCTTGCTGTTAACTTATCAACCAAACAATTCAGTGATTCTGAGTTGGAAAAGGATATTGCCAATATATTGTCTAAAACCGGCTTTAATCCAATACGCCTGGATATAGAGATAACCGAGAGCCTCCTTGCAGTTGATCGTGACAGGGTATTTAATGTATTACAAACATTACATAATGCGGGTATCCATATCTCTATTGATGATTTTGGTACGGGATACTCATCGCTCAGTTATTTAAAAGACTTCCCAATAGACTGCATTAAAATTGATCGCTCTTTCGTTATTAATCTGGAGAAAGAACCGGAAAATATAAAACTCATAAATGCAATTATTTCGATGGCACATAGCCTCAATATGTCTGTCGTCACTGAAGGTATTGAAACAATGGAACAACTCTCTATATTAATAGATAAAGGAAGTGACGAAGGTCAGGGATATCTATTTTCCAAGCCATTGCCTTATACTGACTTTCTTGACTGGTTGGATTTATTTAATAAAAAAGAATCTGCTTTTGATTTTCTCAAAAATTTTTGAAAACATAAGTAAAACCAGATATGACGAGGGCTGGCTCCGTATATAGTATCGAACTGATACAATGAAGTAGTAAATAAATTCAGAATAAAGCCTTCAGGGATATTTGAATAAATATTTAGAGTCAGAGTAAAATTACGATAAGGTAACAGATATAATACGTGGCCAACGGTTATGCACCGCATCTTCAAGTTCCGGTGTTACGGTCACCACATAAATACGTTGTTCGTGTTTATCTCTGGCAACCAGCCCTTGAATACATTGCCCCTTAGTAATATCAAACCAATGGCTTTGGTTCATAATATCTTTTTCCATAAAACTTTTAATGGGTAACTTAACAGGGGTGGGGAACCATTTATCCCATCGACCTGCATAAATTGAATCGAGTCTTGCCCAGCCACCAAGGGGCAGCTGACCGGCCTGTTCTTTTCGTCGTCCCCATGGTAGCAAGTCAACTTTATTTCTTTTTAAACTAACCGGTAACATCGCTTTCGGATTTGGAAAGTAAACCAGAATGTCTTGCCCGTTAATTGTGTAATAAACGCCGCCGCACATTTAAATGGTTTTCCGATGACCGAAAGGCTTCCATGCGGGGGCGATGACATTGGGCATAGTGGAGCGGTTTAATAAACGTGCAGGGGCTAAGGTAAACTCACCGTATTGGTTATTAATGCAGTCCATGACTTTATTACATTCATCTTGCAGTGGATCAGTTTGTTCAAACATTTCATATTGATGCTGACTGGGGAGGGGGTTTAAAGCGGTAACTTGTACTTGCCGAATTCCTTGGTGTTGCCAGTGATGGTCTAAAACATTTACACATAAATTATAAATGGTTTTGCCATTATTGGAGGGCGTGGCTATTTTGTATTTTCCACCGATCCATTCGTCGGATGCGAGTAAGCCAATAAAAAAATGTTTGGCCTTCATGTCATGTTTACGTAATCGTGCGGCGACTTTTTCACTCATGTGTAAAAGATACGTTCGTAATGTGTTTTTATCGGTGGTATTAGGGGGCACCACTTTGCCATGGCCAATGGATTTAGGCGGGGCGATATTAGTGATGATGTCATCGGGATCTTTTCCCTGGCACATAGACCAAATACGCCGCCCTGGATTACCAAAACGTTTGGCAAGTACATTAATGGGTAGCGCTGCCATATCACCACACACATGTACGCCACGTTCGGCAAGAAATTTTCCAATACCTTTTCCAATACCACAAAGCTCAGTAACAGGCACTTGTTTTAATATGGCCTCGGCTTCCCATGGCGGGATCACTGTTAAGCCATCGGGCTTGTTTAATTTAGCGGCATACTTCGCCGTTGTTTTATCACCGCTGATACCGACTGAACACAATATGCCGGAGGCTTCATACACAATGTTTTTAGTTAACGCACCCATTTGTTCAGGGCTGCCCAATAAGTGTTGGCAACGGGTGACATCCAGAAAGGCTTCATCGACTGAAAACACTTCAATATCCGGTGTAATACTTTGCAGGGCAGACATAATATTGGTCGATACTTCTGCATAGCGTTCGGGGCGGGCAGGGCATTGAATTAAATCGCGGCAAAGTCGGCGAGCGGCTTTTAAGCGCATACCCGTTTTTATGCCATAGGCTCGGGCTTCATAGGAGGAGGTAATAATACAGGTACCCACTTCGCCATTAGTAATGGCAATGGGGAGTCCACGCCATTCGGGGCGGTCGAATTGTTCTACTGATGCAAAAAAAGCATTCATATCAACAAGAATAATGGCGCGTGACCAAGGCATTTTGAGCAGTTCTCACAGCAGTTTATGGGATCTAAAGAATAGAGAACATTTGGAGAACTTTCAAGCGGTATGTGGCATGAGATTTGTTCTCAGTGCAAAGTATTTATAAGTGAGCCTGTGTTTAAATATGTATTGTAACTAATTGATAATTAATAGTATTTACAATATATATTGTTGCATGTTGCTTCCCTATAACATGCAATAAGGCAACATCACTCAAGCCTCCCTGATTCTCTTGTGTTCTTTGCCTGGCGGCTTATTGCGGATCTATTTAAGTTAAGCTCTTTAGCAATATCTGCCTGAGAAATTCCATCATTTTATTTGTCATTTCTTTATGGTAAGTATTCCCTTTCTAAATGTAAGTCCTTTGTAAGGTTAGTCATTTGATTATTGTTCATAGTTAAAGAAGATGATGTTTATGCCGCTAAGCTATTAGGTACTTTTCACAAGGAGGCCACGTAACATGTATATCTTTTGTGGTCTTTTAGAATGAGTGATTCAAGTATCGAACTCTTTCGCCAAATTATGAACAATGCCGCTGATGGCATTGTGACGATCAATGATGTTGGTCAAATTAATTCCTTCAATCTCGCTGCAGAAAAAATGTTTGGTTATTCCGCTAAAGAATTAATTGGGAAAAATGTTAAATGCCTTATGCCGAGTGCTGAGAGTCAGCAACATGATGGTTATCTCAAACGGTATAAAGAAACCGGTAAGGGACATATTATCGGTGTTGGTTCACGTGAAGTTATTTCGTTACGAAGTGATGGTAGTACTTTTCCAATGGATTTGGCCATTAGTGAAATGTGTCAGGCGGATGGGCAGATGTTATATATTGGTATTTTACGAGATATTACTCGGAGAAAAATAAATGAAGCGGAGTTGCGTAACAGTGAACAGCGTTTTGAATTAATTTCTCGTGGAACCAATGACGGTATATGGGATTGGGATCTAATAAGAGGAAAAATTTATTTCTCTCCACGTTGGAAGAGCATGCTTGATTATGATGAAGATGACATTGAGGATAACTTTCTGGCTTTACAAAAATTGATACATCCTGATGATCTTGGGGAAGCGCTGGAGAAGTGGATATGCTGCATGGATGGTGAAATGGATTTCTTTAATGTCGAATATCGACTCAGAAATAAACATGAAAGTTATACATGGATCCAGTGCCGTGGTACGGCATTACATGATGAGAATGGACATCCAATTCGCATGGCTGGTTCTCATACAGATATCTCAGACAGGAAACAGGCTTTTGCGGTAATGGAACATATGCATCGCAAGTCACAGGAAAAAGCAGATGCATTAGAAAAAAGTCACCGAGAACTGCAAACTAGTCATCAGCAGTTATTGCAATCAGAAAAATTAGCTTCTATTGGACAACTTGCTGCAGGTGTTGCTCATGAAATTAACAATCCCGTTGGGTATGTTTACTCCAATTTAAGCACTTTGCAGAATTATATAAATGACTTGTGCCAGATGTTGGAAGGTTATGAACACCTTGAAAGCCTGGTTGTAGGGGATCAGGCAGCTTTAAAAGAAATTAAAAGTTTAAAGAAAAAACTTGATGTTGAATACCTTAAGAGTGATTTACACGATCTGGTGAAAGAATCAATGGAAGGAATCTCTCGTGTTAAAGGTATTGTGCAGGATCTGAAAGACTTTTCGCATGTTGATGAAGCCGAGTGGCAGTGGACAAATTTGCAGCAAGGTCTGAATAGCACATTAAACATTGTTAACAATGAAATAAAGTATAAGGCTAAGGTGGTTAAAGAATATGGATACATGCCTGATGTTGAATGTTTAGCGTCACAAATCAATCAGGTGTTTATGAACTTATTGGTTAATGCCGCACATTCAATTGAAAAAGACGGCGTTATTACTATTCGTACAGGGCATGAAAAGGAAATGGTATGGATTGAAATCAGCGACACAGGTTCAGGTATTACAACAGAGAATTTAAAAAAGATTTTTGATCCGTTTTTTACGACTAAACCGGTTGGCACGGGTACAGGACTCGGCTTATCACTATCGTACAGCATTATGAAAAAACATGGTGGAGATATAAAGGTAACGAGCGTAGTAGGTAAGGGGACGACGTTTACTATCTGTTTGCCGATAAAACAACCGGAGGAAAAGGCAGCCGCAAAAGATGAGGTGATACAGTGACTCTGGAGCGTATTAGTGAACAGTTGCCAGTAACCGAGAAGGGTCAGGTTTCAACATTATTATTTGTTGATGACGAAGCCAATATCCTGGCAGCCCTGAAACGCCTTTTTCGTAAAGAAGGATATAACATCCTCCTTGCAGAGAGTGGGCAAGATGCCCTGGAACTTATGGCGCAACAATCGGTTGATCTGATTATTTCTGATATGCGAATGCCGGGAATGGATGGGGCTGAATTTTTAAAACAAGTCGCTTCGAAATGGCCAGATACGATACGTATTTTGCTTACAGGTTATGCTGATCTGACTTCGACTATCAAAGCCGTGAATGCCGGAAAAATCTACCGGTATATCAGTAAACCCTGGGAAGAAAATGACATAAAGACAAATGTTAAACACGCGCTAGTGCAACGAAACCTTAAAATTGAGCGCGATTGCTTATTGGCATTAACCAATAGCCAGAATGAAGAACTTAAACAACTTAATAGCGGTCTGGAAGAGAAAGTGCTCGCGCGTACCAGTGAACTTCAGCAAACAGTCAGTTTTCTGGAACTCGCACATGAGTCACTTGATGCCAGTTACAGAACAACCGTCGAGGTATTTTCTAATTTAATAGAAATGCGTGAACAACATACGGTACAGACTCGTCAGCTTGCCGAACAAGCAGTGCAACTTGGCCAGCTATGTGGTCTTGATGACGTTGAATTACGTAATCTTCGCTACGCAGGTTTATTACGCAATATCGGTAAAGTGGGGTTGAGTGATAAGTTGCTGGGTAAATCAGTTAATAGTATGAATGATGTTGAGTATAAAAAATTCATTCATCACCCTGTTATTGGTGAAGGTGTTTTAATGGCACTTGAACCTTTGCATGATGCAGCCTATTTAATTCGTCATCAATACGAGCAATTTAATGGAAAAGGTTGTCCTGATCATCTCAAAGCTGAAGATATGCCCATTGCAGTACGTATTTTAAAGGTAGTTGGTGACTACTATGATTTACAACATGGCCTGATTGTAACGGCTCACCATAGTACCTCTGAAGCTTGCAAATACCTGAGTGAAAATAGTGGCAGTCATTATGATCCTGAGATTGTTATTTTATTTAAGTCACTACTTGGTCGAAAAAAACAACCAACTAAAGATATATCTGAAAGACGTGTTAAATCGAATGGCTTGCAGGCAGGGATGGTGTTATCACGTGATCTGGTATTGAGCGATAAAATATTGTTGCTATCAAAAGGACATGTATTAACTGACAATATTATTGAACGCATTCACAACATGGAAGAATCCATAGGTGATGATATGGATACTTATATTTTTAGCGATGGGGTGAACTAGTATGCACAGACTAATGATGATTGATGATGAATTAAATGTTCTTAATGCATTGCTTCGTCAATGTAGAAAAAAGAAAGACTGGGATATTGAAACTTTTAGTAACCCAGAAGAGGCATTAGAGCGAGCGAATACTGCCAATTTTGATTTATTTCTTAGCGATTATCGTATGCCACATATGGATGGTGTGCAATTCCTGTGTGCGGTAAAAGAAATTCAGCCTCATGCCATGCGAGTAATGTTAAGTGGGCAAACAGACCGTGGTGGCTTGTTAAAAGCAGTTAATGATGCCGGGATTTACAGGTTTATAGATAAACCCTGGCAAGATTATGATTTGCTTGCAACATTGCAGCAAGCATTGGATTTTCATGATGTGTTACTTGAGAATCATCTCTTTGCTAATCTGATTCGTGAACAACAACAGGAGCTGGAGCAACGTAAATTCGCATTAGAAAAATATAAAAATGAACACCCGGATTTATTTCAAATAGATTGGGCTGCAGACGGTTCAATTATTTTAGATGAAAACTAGCGAACGTAAATTCTGAAGATGTAATCGTGGAACGCACTTTACTTCTGGTTGATGATGAGCCCAATGTGCTTAAAGCGCTTCAACGGCTACTGCGTCGAAATGATTATAAAATTCTGGTTGCAAACAGTGGTGCAGAAGGTTTGCAAAAGCTAGCAGAGCATAAAGTCAACGTTATTATTTCCGATCAACGTATGCCTAATATGACAGGTGTTGAGTTTTTAACTGCGGTGCATCAATACTGGCCAGACACAGTGCGGATTGTGTTATCAGGCTATGCTGATTTTTCAGCTGTAACCAGTGCTATAAATAACGGAGCAATCTATAAATTTTTTACAAAGCCATGGGATGATAAGCAGATGCAAGCTAATATCCATGAAGCTTTTCGTCATGCTGAGTTAAACGAAAAGAACGATCAACTCACACGTATATTTGAGAGTACCATTGAAGGGATTCTTATTACCGATACAGAAGGTATGATTCAGTCAGTCAATCCTGCATTTTCTCTTATAACCGGTTACAGTGCGATAGAAACAATCGGTCAAACTCCTGCAATGTTAAAATCTGATCGTCATGATGCAGATTTTTATCATGCCATGTGGCAAAAACTCGTTGATAAGGGGCAATGGGAAGGTGAGGTATGGAATCGACGCAAGAATGGTGAAATTTACCCGCAATGGCTAACGTTGACAGCGATTAATGATAAAGAAGGTAACACAAGTCAGTATGTTGGTTTATTTAATGACATCACCGAGCAAAAAAAGAATGAAGAGCAGATCCGTCATCAGGCTTATCATGATTTTTTGACTGGATTGCCAAACCGTTTATTGTTTAATGATCGGTTAAAGCAAGCAATGGCCCTGTCTCAGCGTATGAATGAGCAGTTGGCTATTATGTTTATTGATTTGGATCGTTTCAAAAATATAAATGACAGTCTTGGGCATGGTGTTGGGGATCAGTTATTACAGGCGATGGCGAAACGGCTTAAATTATGCACACGTGAAGAAGATAGTGTGGCGCGTATGGGGGGTGATGAATTTACGGTTATGTTACCGCGTATTAACCATTTATCTGATGTTGCGCAAGTTGCCCGCAAAGTACTGGATGGATTAAGCCAACCCTTTAATATTAAAGGGCATGAACTGGTGGTTACGGCAAGCATTGGTATCAGTCTTTATCCTGTAGATGGGAAATTACCCGAAGTTTTAATGAAAAATTCTGACAGTGCCATGTACCGTGCTAAAGAATTGGGTAAAAACAAATATCAATTTTACAGTGCAGAAATGAATGCAGATGCTGTTGCGCATTTAACCCTTGAAACAGAACTAAGACACGCACTGGAACATAATGAATTTTGTCTGCACTACCAGCCACAAATAGACATTAGCAGCGGGAATTTAGTTGGTTTTGAATCACTCATTCGATGGCAACATCCAGATCATGGATTAATACCACCAGGTAAATTCATTCCTATGTTGGAAGAAACAGGGCTTATTGTTCCTGTTGGTGAATGGGTTCTGCATGAAGCTTGTCAACAAAATCAGCATTGGCGCCAGTCGGGTTTATTGCCTGTTCGTATCGCAGTGAATTTCTCCAGCCACCAATTTCGTGAAAAAAATATTCATCAATTAGTTGCAACAGCATTAGCAGACACAGGTTTGTCAGCAGATGGGCTTGAAGCCGAAATTACAGAAGGTGTACTAATGGACGATGTGGATGCAAGTCGTCACACCCTGGAGCAGTTACAGGATATGGGGGTTGCAATTGCTATTGATGACTTTGGTACAGGTTATTCTTCATTGAGTTATTTAAAACAGTTTACTGTGGATATGCTTAAAATCGATCAGTCATTTGTTAGAGATATCACCTGTAACCCTCAGGATGTAGAAATTGTTACATCTATTATCACTATGGCGCATGGACTGGAGCTGGGTGTTATTGCTGAAGGTGTCGAGACAGACGAACAATTACAATGCTTAACCGATCTTGGTTGTGATCAGGTGCAAGGATACCTGACAGGAAGGCCACTTGAAAAACATCAAGCTGAAAAATTATTAGAAGAATTTACCCAAAAATCAAAGTTAACCGCTAATGAATAATTTATAACATCAGGTGTTTCTTTATGGAAAACAAACGCACAATCCTGCTAGTTGATGATGAAGAGAATATTTTGCACTCGTTGCACAGGGTATTACGTAAGGATGGTTACAGTATCCTTAAAGCTGACAGTGGCGCACAAGCACTTGAGTTACTCAAAGCACATCCTGAAACGGGAGTTATTCTATCCGATCAGCGTATGCCTCATATGACAGGAATAGAATTTTTATCACAAGCACGTAAAATGTGTCCTGAAACAGTTCGTATGGTGTTATCAGGATACACTGATTTAAAAACAGTGACTGAATCAATTAATCAGGGTGAAATATTCAAATTTCTTACCAAGCCTTGGGAAGATGATTTGCTGCGGGTTAATGTTAAGGAAGCTTTTGAATACAACGAACTCCGATTAGAAAACGGGTGTCTGGCTAACGAGCTACAACAAATTAATCTTGAATTAGAGCAGCGTGTCGAAGATAAAACGCGTGAAATACGTATGAATGTACATGCACTCAAGATTTCTCAAGAAGTATTGGAATTTCTGCCTGTTGCTGTGTTAGGTATTGACGAGGAAGGAATGCTGGTTGTCGCAAATCAACAGGCGAGTGAATGGCTAGGTTTTCGTCATGGCGAACTTATAGGCCAACAAGTTAAAGATGCACTACCTGATGCACTGTGTCAATTAATTACACAAACGTTAAAAGAACAGCTGAGTGGACATAAAAATATTCAATTAGAAAATATTTCACTACAAGTTTATAGCGATTGTCCCGGCAACAACTCATCAATACATGGCGTCGTTGTAGTTATGGTTAAAGACAATGCGAATTGAAAAAATAATTACACTTGAGCAGGCAACGATAGGCCAGGTATTGGCTAAGGATGTATATGATGCACAAGAAAATTGTCTTATTGCAGCAGGTGTTATTCTTAACAATGTACATCTTTCACAGCTAAAGGAAAGAAACATTGAATATTTAACAGTGTGTCAGGAATATTTTTTTAGTGAGGAGGAGCTAGCTGAACATCACACATTGATTAAAAAAAAGTTGGCGCAACGGTTTCGTCATGTAAACGATAATCCTGATATGTGCCATTTGTACAATCTTCTATTGGCATTCAGAACAGAGACACTTTATGAAGCCGATAAACAGGATGCAAAAAAAGACGAATGTTAGCACTAACAAAAAAAAATCTGGATAAGCATATAGAACAATTACCGTCACTCTCAGTCATTGTGACAAGGCTACTCGCATTATTGCAACGTGATAATGTGGCTATGTCTGAAATTATGTTAGAGCTGGGTAAAGATCAAGGATTAACAACACGTGTTTTACGTATCGCTAACTCACCTTTTTATGGGCTTGCTTCAAAAGTTAGCAATATTAAACATGCTGGTACACTTCTTGGAATACATACTTTACATGGCATCATTACTGCTGCGGGTATTATTGATCATTTCCCCCCGATAGCAAAAGAACAGAGGTTTGATAGAAATTCTTTCTGGCTGCATTCTATTGGAACAGGCATTGCAGCACAGGTACTGGCACGGCGTTGTGGGCATGATCCCGAACAAGCTTTTACAGCCGGATTATTACATGATGTGGGAAAGCTGGTACTTGCTGTTTACTTTGAACAGGATTTTACCAATGTCTTGCTGTATCGAGATAAGTACGATTGCCTGATTAGAGAAGCAGAAGAACAAGTGCTGGGATTTGATCATACTGAAATTGGTTCAAGAGTTGCTAGACACTGGAAGTTACCAACCGCGCTAATTTCTGCAATTCGTTTTCATCATAACTTGTCAGAGCATACCAGTGTTCTGGCTGAACTGGTTCACGTGGCTGACATACTCTGCCGTGGTCTCGATATAGGTCATGGTGGTGATAATTTAATTCCAATTCTGGACGAAAATGTTTTAGCACGGTTAGGTTTTGACTGGGGAGATTTAAAAACAGCTCTACCTGAAATTGAATGCCTTAATACCAGTGCCAGTATGCTGCTGGATGAAAGCTAGTTGTGGAGAATTTGAAAATGAAAAGTATTAAAATTTATACATTAACCGGACTCCTGATTTTATTTGTACCGACAATCTTTGCATCAGAAGTATCTGTAACGTCACAACCTAATGTCACCATTATCTTTGGTGTTGTACCACAACAGGCTGCCAGTAAACTGGCTAGAAAATGGGGGCCATTGTTAGCACGATTGAGTACAAAAACAGGTTATAATTTCAAATTCAGTACTGCTAAAGATATTCCTGCTTTTGAGAAAAGACTCGCAGCCGGTGAATATGACATGGCATACATGAATCCTTACCACTACACGGTATTTCATCACTCACCCGGTTACATTGCGTTTGCCAAAGAAAAAAACAAACGGATCAAGGGTATTATTGTGGTGCGTAAAGATACTACCATTAAATCCCTCGACGAATTAAAAGGAATGACGCTGGCTTTTCCTGCTCCCGCAGCATTTGCTGCGAGTGTCTTACCTCGTGCAGCACTAAAAAATCGTGCCATACCCATCACACCAAAATATGTTTCATCACATGACTCGGTTTATCGCACCGTAGCAAAAGGACTCTACAATGCTGGAGGAGGGGTTATACGCACTTTCCGTAATATGACCCCCGATATAAAAGATCAGTTAAAAATTCTCTGGACTACAAAAGCCTATACACCTCATGCCATCGCTGCACACCCAAGGCTTGATAAAAAAGTGATATTACATGTGCAAAAAGCGATGCAAGAACTTGAATCAAACACACAGGACAAACAGTTATTGTCCAACTTAAATTTTAAGGGCATTGATGATGCGCATGATGCGGAATGGGATGATGTTCGTGCTTTAGGTATCGACCTGCTTGAATCGTTAATTCACGAGAAAAATTAATCAGGAGTGTATTTGCGTACTATGTCTTTCCGTCTTAAAACTATTCTGGGCATTGCAGCTATTGAAGCACTTCTATTGCTGATTCTGGTTTGGAATAGTCTATTATTTTTAGCTGCCTCGAATGAAGAGCAGTTAATAAAGCGTGCGGACACAACGGTTACTCTTTTTGCAACCACAACAAAAAATGCTGTATTAGCAACTGATCTTGCTTCTCTTGAAGAATTTGTTGAAGAGGTATTAAAAAATCCGGGGATTGTTTATGCAAGAGTGATTGGCGCAACAGGTGTCCTGGCACAAGATGGAGATGAATCTGCATTGAAGCGTCCTTTTATTAAAGATACGCAATTTGATGCTGTTGATGATGGGGTATTTGATGTCTCGGCAATTATTGATGAGGGTAACATAGAATTTGGTCGTGTTGAACTGGGTATCTCTATTGCAAGTATCCAACAGATACTTGGTGAGGCTCAGGAAAAAATTTCTTTAATTGCGATATTAGAAATGGTATTAACAGCCATGTTTTCTTTTGTATTGGGTACCATATTGACGCGCCGCATATTAAATCTTAAAGAGGCATCTGAAAAAGTTGCAGCGGGTGATTTATCTGCGCATTTATCAATAAAAGGTAAAGACGAAATTGCGGTTGTTGGTATGGCATTCAATAGTATGTTGGATAAGCTTCATCTTGCAGCTGAAACCCGGCAGCAATATCAGCAGCAACTGGAAGCAATGAATGTTGGTCTGGAAGAAAGAGTCGCCAAACGAACAACGGAACTTGAATCGACTAACAAAGCACTGACGTTGGCGATGCAACAGCTGGAAGCAGAAAAAAAAGAACAACAGGTTCTAATCGAAAAAATTCAACAGACACAAAGCCGGTTATTACAGTCAGAAAAAATGGCTTCACTTGGACAATTGGCCGCAGGTGTGGCACATGAAATTAATAATCCTGTCGGCTTTATTAGCTCAAATATTTCAACACTAAACGAATACGTTACGAACATGGTGAAGTTGCTCAATCTTTATGAGCAAAGTGAAGAAAAAATCAGCGATCCCGAGGTTCGTCAAGCACTGCAAACAATGCGGAATAAAATAGATTTTGATTTTATACGTAAAGATATCCGGGATTTGATCAGCGAGTCACTTGATGGTACAAAGCGGGTTAAAGGCATTGTTAAAGATCTTAGAGAGTTTTCACATGTTGATGAAAGTGAATGGCAATATGTTGATATACACAATGGACTGGATAGCACACTTAACCTTGTTAATAATGAAATCAGGTATAAAGCTGAGGTTGTAAAAGAATATGGTGATTTACCTAAAATTGAATGCCTTGCTTCAGAGCTAAATCAGGTATTTTTAAATTTACTTGTTAATGCTGCTCAGGCAATAGAAGATCGCGGTATCATCACTGTTCGTACAGCCCTTGAAGACGAACAACATATTAAAGTTGAGATAGAAGATACTGGAACGGGTATTTCTAAAGATGATATTACGCGTATTTTTGATCCATTTTATACCAGTAAACCCATTGGCTCTGGTACAGGGCTAGGTCTGTCACTTTCCTACAGTATAATTCAGAGGCATAACGGCCACATAGAGGTAGAGAGCAAAGAAGGTCTGGGCACGAAATTCATCATAGTATTGCCAGTTAAAAATCACACATAAGCTTATTCTGCTCATCGAAAATAACCATTGTGTCCACCATTCGACATGAATTTTGTTATTAACGGTGTTCTTGACTTGTACACGGATACCACTGTCGGTTCCGTCATCCCACTTAAGTTGTGTAATGCCATCCCTTAATAGAGATACAAGCTCGAATTTAAGAATGGGTTTATACGTAAATTATTATGACTAACTTTTAACGTTGTATAAAACACAAGCCTGCAGATTTTGGCAGGTTTGTATTTTTTTATGTTTAGAATTTACAATTTTTATTTTAAGATGGGCTTGTTTAGCGGAATACCATTACTAACAGAAATATATATTTCTGTGGACGTGGTGTCACATTCAGAACAGCTACTACCACAGGATGGTGTTGCTTTTTGTTGTAATATTTTACCCTTACGGATCCATATGTTCAGCATACCGCGCACCGCTTCGGGTTCTGCATCAAAGTGTAATACGATATCGGCAAGGCTGGCTTGGCCCTGTTTTTCAATATATTTTTGTATGTCAGACAGGATCATGATTTTGCCTGTGCAACTTTAATTTTCTCGGGTGTGCTTGTACGCTGTCCCCAGCGGCGTAAGCCAAACAGGATTGCGACAAGCAGGCTTGCAAAACCGCTTATCCAGGCTAGTGAGGAGCTGGGGTGTTCACTCCATGTGGCGATTTGGTAAAAACTGGAAGCCGTTACATAGGCAATGGTTGTGGTCCATGCAGCGACAAATAATGCCCAGGGTCGGCCGGCTTCACGCTTAATAGCACCAATGGTGGCAACACAAGGGAAATACAGCAGTACAAACAGCAGATAGGCAAAGGCGCCAGCCTGTCCGTCAAAACGGCTGTTCATTGCACCAAACACGGCTTGTTTAACGCCTTGTTGTTCGGCTGCGGCTTCGGTATTGGCAACATCACCAATATCAATCCCTAATGGATCAAGCAGGTTTTCACTTAATGCTGACAGGTTGTTGGGGATGGTTGCCAGTGCACCTTGTATGCGGGCCCAAAAATTAAATTTCGTTTGTTCAGTTTTACCCGCCAGATCACTATAGAGGTTATTTAACGTGCCCACCACAACTTCTTTGGCCAGTATACCGGAGATAACGCCCACCACGGCTGGCCAGTTGTCATCTCTGATTCCCATTGGAGCAAACAGGGGAATCATTAACTGGCTGGTTGCACTGAGAACTGACTTGTCACTGTCTTTATTTCCAAAACTGCCATCGGTACTAATTGAATTTAGCAGATTTAAAACCAGTACCATCACGATAATAATTTGGCCGGCTTCTTTAACAAACACTTTTACTCGGTCCCATGCGCGCAGTGAAATGCCCTTTAATGTGGGTAGATGGTAGGGGGGCAGCTCCATCATAAAACCACTGCTGTTACCCGGTAGCAAAGTATGTTTCATAATTAAGCCAGTACCAATCGCAACTGCAATACCAATTAGATAGAGCGAAAAAACAATGTTCTGCCCTGAGTGCGGAAAGAAAGCTGCGGCAAATAAGGCATAAACCGGCAAGCGTGCACCACAGGACATAAACGGGTTCATAAGAATAGTTAGTTTGCGTTCGCGTTCATTTTCCAGTGTGCGGGTCGCCATAATAGCCGGGACATTACACCCAAAGCCTACAATTAATGGTACAAAAGCTTTACCGGGCAGGCCGATTGCCCGCATGGAACGATCCATTACAAAGGCGGCACGCGCCATATACCCCGAGTCTTCAAGAAAAGACAAAAATAAATACAGTGCTGCGATAATAGGGATAAACGTTGAAACAATCTGAATACCACCCCCCACACCGTCGGCCAGAACGACACGAAGCCAGTTGGGTATACCCATCGTACTAAGCAATTCACCAAACCCGGAAACAAACAGTGTATTGGCCAGACTGTCAAAAAAGTCGACGAAGGCGCCACCAATATTAATGGTAAACATAAACATCAGATACATAATCAGAAGAAAAAATGGTATGCCACTCCATTTATTCAATACCAGTGCATCAATACGGTCACTTGCAGTTCGAGTTATTTTGCCGTGTATACGCATTACCGATTGCACCATTGCATGGGCATGACCAAAGCGTGTGTCGGCAATTAAAATATCGGCATCTTCACCGGCGCGTTGCTGTATTTGCTCACGCCAGTATGCAATCTTTTCATGGGCGGTATCTTCCAGACCACTGTCACTGTGGTCACTTTCCAGTAGTTTAATGGTTAACCAGCGGCGATTTTCTGCTGGCAGGTCGATAAGCAGTTCTTCCATGTCGGCAACGGCTTGTTCTACCACTTCGTCCAGTGCGAGAGGGAAACCACCACCTTGCTGTTTGTCGGCAACGGCTAGCATACGTGCTTTTAATTCGGTTGTGCCTTCACCGGTGGTTGCTACAATCGGTACAACCGGACAACCCAGTTTTTCCGACAATGCCTGTGTGTCGATTTCAATACCGCGCTTGCGGGCGACATCCATCATATTCAAGACTAGAACTAGCGGGACGGCCATTTCAAGTAATTGCACGGTTAAATAGAGGTTACGCTCCAGATTTGAAGCATCAACAATATTGACAATTAAGTCGGCATCGCGTGACAGTAAATAGTCACGTGTTACTTCTTCATCAAGTGAATTAGCGTCAAGAGAATAGATGCCGGGCAGGTCAATAACGGAAACTTTGCGCCCATCGAGGTTAAACTGACCTTCTTTGCGGTCAACGGTAACACCAGGCCAATTGCCAGTTTTTTGTCTGATACCGGTTAATGCATTGAAAAGAGCTGTTTTACCACAGTTGGGGTTACCGGCCAGCGCCATTTTCAGTGAAGAGCCAGTTATCTTGGCCGATTGGTTGTCACAACATCCTGCCATTAGTCAATTTTCGTTGCTTGTACTTTCTCGGCAATGCCGGAACCGAGAGCAACCCTGTTTCCTTGCTTAGCCACGACTACACCGCGTCCACGGTGGTGTAGAATTTCAACTTCAGAACCTAATGTCAATCCAAGTGAAATTAATCGCCGGGTTAAAGTGCGGTCATTGCTTTCGATAGAAACCAGACGGACTTTTTCACCAATTGCGATGTCACTTAGGGGTTGCAAAAACATTGTATACATATTTCCAAATAGTAATGATTCTCAATTATATCTGGAAAAAACATATAAGTAAATACTGAATCATTTAGTCGTGCCAAAAAGTCACGAAACAGATCGGTATAAGCAGTTTAAGGGGGTAAAAGTGCTGGTTTGGGAAAGCAGACAACGATAGTATTAAGCTCTAATTCCCTAAAATTTATAGGCTATTTGTACCTAGGCAACGGCTGGGTTCATATATAAGGAGATTAACCTGTGAAGCATGCCAATTTAAACCTGATATGGATTTTTTCGGTCTTAATGAGCGGTTGTGACTTTGTTGCAGATGACTGGCAAAAGGCCACCGCCACTAATACAGCGGAAGCTTATCGCGCCTTTGTGAGAAAACACCCACAAAGTGAATATACTAAAGATGCACGGTCCAAAGGTGAGGGGTTGGCATGGAGTAAGGCGGTAAAAGAAAAAACAATTGCTGGTTATACTGAGTATTTAAAATATTATCCTGACAACACACATACAAGTGAAATGTATGTGCCTTTTAGTAAGGACTGGTTTTTACCCCCTGGCAATACTGAACATCTGAAAAACGCAAAATTTAAATTCTACCCCATGCGCATAAAGGGCTCAGGCCCCGAAAAAACGGTTAAGAACGATAAGAACCGGTATGTATTTATGCCGGTTAAAGGTTACGTTGTAAGCGGGGAGTTAAAAACGTCGCTGGGCTTGATAACTAAAAAAGCAAAATTTGGGTCATGGCAGTATGTTTATACAGATAGCAGTAAAGCAAAAATTATTGACTATGCTACTTGTGTGGTAAGCGGTGAAATGATTTTACCGATGGATTTTATTGCAATGCCATTTCCCGCGAATGGCCATGTCGATAATAAATTTACAGCAAAATTATTAAATGATAGTTCGGTATTATTAACCTTTACGAGCAGTAAAACTGATAAATTATGTTTTATTACATTCAGGAACAGTTTATCGACTGTCGCGACGGTGCATTATGACGGAACTATTATTTCAACTGGCAAAGGTGTGTTTACCCGCGTAAAAGGCGAGTGGAGTTTTTCACGGTAAATAAATACGGGATGTATGCTGATTAAAACTGCTATGCAGTGATTATACTAAGGATGGTGAATATGAAAGAACAACAATTATTGCATATAAAATTTTCGAAGTGGAATCCAGACTGGGCATCACAATGGTCTGATGGCTTGCAACGGCAACCGAACTCAACAGCAGATTATAATTTAAATAAACGTTGTGATAAAACTGAATTTAAAATTTCAGCCGAGCACCTTGAAAGTCATGAGGAAAATTTAAAATGGGAGTTTGAGCAGACAAGTCAAAGTTTAAACGAAATACGGAAACGTAAATTTATTGCTATAAATGCATCAATGGTAATGTTCCCCGGTTTGGTTGGGGCATTGGCTGCAATAACGACAATGAATGAACTTTCACTATTTACTGAAAGCATGCAATGGGTTGCTGTATTAATAGTTTCAATTTTTATTGGTCTCGCTAACATGATAGCTATTAAATATATTGCTGCCTTCAAGTCACAATCAACGCTGGCTATTCGGCAAATTAACTGTTTAAGGCAAGCTTTGGATTCAATAACTTATTTCAAGTTTGAAGGAAAATTCCCGATTCATTTAAAAGCACTTGCCGAGGGGAGTATTTACTTTAAAACATTTGGCAAGCATCGTAAGTTCCCTGTTGGTAATGAAGGTTTTCGCAACAGGTTTATTGATTCATTTTCTGTTTCTGCAGACAAATCCTTAATTGGCTTTTTATATCTGACATCTGTTTTATTAGTAGGCGCACCGTTTATTTACTGGATTGCTGTTTCGTATACACGCCGAGACAGTCTTTTTGCTTCATTGTCTGGATATAGCCATGTATTTATTGCCTTAACTTTATTTATTTTTATAGTTGGTGTGTTCGCCTTTGTTTTTGCGCATTGGACAGATTTTAAATACCTTGGTAAAGATGAAGAAGAGGAAGTTCGAAAAAATCAGAAAGAGTTACCTTTTGATATATTATTTTGTTTTAATAAATTTGACTGCATCCCGATTGCGTTGTTTGCAATAACGGGCTTATTCTGGGTTGTTGTAGGGTTATCACAAAGCAAAACTATTTTTAGTATTATTATTCTAAGTTTAACGGTGGTGAGTACGGTTATTTTGATTGCAAGCGTGCATAAAGTGTTTTTTGATTCACTAAACCGTATTAATAAATCGTTAATTACAAAGTCATGTTTTAAATCCTAATCGTGATAGTAAACCTTTTTTGCTTATGAGCTACAGCTAACACTCAGGGCATTCGCCCAGTTGGGTGGCAGGTCTGCGTAATGTTGCATTTCAGCATAATCATGCTCGTGTTCTGCTTTTTCGATCGCAATTTGTGCCATGTAGTTGCGTAAAATAAACTTAGGGTTTATTTTACGCATCTTTTTTTGTTGTTCTGCAAGGGATAATGAAAGGGACTGCATATGCTGGTTATAGTCTGTTAACCAGCTGTCAAACTGGTTGCCGTTAATAAACATGTCGCGCAGTGATTTAGTGTGTTTTGATTTGGTTGATGACGGGGTGCAGCTCAGCTGGCGAAAGAACAGGGTGTAGTCCACATGACCTTGTTGCATTTGTTCTAACAGATTTTCTTGTAGTGCAATAACGGTATTATCACTCTCCCTAAAACCAAGTTTTTGTGCCATTAGTGTATTGTAGTAGTCGGTATAAATACCTTGATAGGTTGCTAAAGCGGCTTGCGCCAATTCAACATCAAGCAGTGGCAATAAGGCCTGTGCAAAACAACTGAGGTTAAATAAACCAATTTGTGGTTGTTGTTCAAAAGTGTAACGTTCTTCGTAGTCGGAGTGATTACAAATAGATTTGCAATCGTAGGCATCTAGAAAACCAAAGGGACCATAGTCCAGTGTAAGCCCAAGCACCGACATATTGTCGGTATTCATTACACCATGCGCAAAACCAACGGCTTGCCATTGTGTAATTAGCTTAGCTGTTTTATCAATAACAGTATTTAGTAGCTCCAGATAAGGATTGCTGGTATTTTTTAGTTCAGGATAATGATGCTGGATAACAAAATCAGCCAGTGTTTTTACCCATTCAATTTGGTTGCGATAAAAAAATGTTTCGAAACTATCAAAACGAATATGTGATGGTGCAAGACGGGTAACGATTGCTGCTGTTTCAATCTGCTCACGATAAATTTCATCATTATTACCAATTAAACATAAAGTACGGGTTGTTGGAATACCAAGGCCGTGCATGAATAAAGCATGGCAATGGGCATGGCATTGACGGGTAATTGTTTGCCACTGAATACGTTAATAAAATCAGCTTTTTTATGTTCTTCCGGATCCAGGTCAAGCAATGCTGCTGCTTGCAGATTAAAACAGTTTCACCGTTATGTAATTACGTATATATTTTACTTAATAACTCTTTAGATAACCCGTTTAAAAATATAGCGAGCTTGTCTCAAGATGGTTTAGTTTTACATAATGAAGAAATATCTGAATGGTTAGAATTTTTATTAGATGATTATTTATAAAATTAAAATTATTATGAGCATGGTGAAACGAGTTGTCTGAACTCAAATGGAATTGGAGTTGTATAAATATTTTTAAGTGATATTTTAGATAACGATATTTTAATCTTGCTCCATGCCTGACAGATAAAATGGTTTGTATCTACAATTAAAGTGCTTAATCAATTTTTTTACACTGCTAATTGCAACCATATGGTGCAATATTAACCATTAACAACATCTATCGTATGGATATGTTCGTATTGTAAATAGACCTGCCTTGCACTCTCTTAATGTTGAACTATACTTTTGGTCGTGCCGGTATTTCAGCCGGTTTATTATATTTATGGGGAAAATTATGAAAGGTATTGTAATCGCAATCGTAGTCAATGTTCTACTATTGTCTGCACCGGTATTGGCCGAAGAACATGGGCTCCGCGAAGGTGCCAAACACGGATCTGTTACTGATAAAGTGATTGCTGAACAACGCGAAGCACTTGCGAGAAACACGAAAAATAAAGGTTTCGGTCCGCAATCACCCAGAGATATTGATTCTGCTGCCGGTACTAATAAGCGTTTGTTCAGTACTGCACCTGCATATACAGAAATGTCTCTGTGCAACATTCATTTTCATAAGAATGCTGAACACAAAGCAAAAGATTTTTCTATCTATGCCGGTAATGGCAATGGTCATGGTTACCAAAGTGGTTATAAATATAATGTTGCGTTATTAAGCAAAGCTGAATTGATGCCAACCAAAAATAAAATCTGTGATAATTCACACAGTACTTTAAAACCGGGTGATACGATTGAAGTTCATTATGTATATTCAACGGCTCAAGTGAAGCCTGGCCCAACCTTGGGTTCTTGTTTGAGTAAAGCAATTAAAAATCCGCAGCTGCGTGTGGAAACACAAGTGTATGTGTTGGTGAATGATAAGCGTGCTCTCAACTTTAAAGGCTTAACAAACTACAGAAAAACAAAAATGGGTCGCTATCAGGCTACAGGAATTCCTGATAACACCGGTACTGCTGTTCAATATGAAGGTTCTACGACAGGACCAGGTTATAATAAAAAAGGTTCTCCTTTTCAGGTTTCCTGGAGTGTTCGCCCTCATGTCGCCAAAGTTAATATTGCTTCTGTAGGCAAATGGTGCAAGAAGAATACTTTTAAAGAAGATCATGGGCACGGTGTAAGAAATCTTGTTATCAATCCGAAGCTTCTGTCTAAGATCAAGTAACCATAGATACTATTTGGTGAGTAATTTTAAAACATCAAAGCCGTCTTCTTTCTTTGAGGAGGGCGGTTTTTCTTTGCCAACAAACGCTATGAGCTTAATGATTTCTATTAATGATATAAGTAAAATATTCGTTTAGTAAAGTTAGAGATTACATGCGCCATGTGACCGATACAATGAGTGCAGAACTGATGCCTTCGTGGGCGAGTCGTTCAAATGCTTCATAGCCGAGTATTGCACCTAAATCCATTTCGAAATGGCTATTCAAATCTTGTATGGTTGTGCCTATATAGATAAAACCATCACCAATCTGATGTGGTTTTGCGCCGGTGGATTCAGTACTTAAATCAAAATTTTGGCCTGTCATTCGGGCGGGCAGATCACCATTTTTAAATGGAAAACCAAGCACTAATCTGGGAATAATGTCATAGTGATTCCAGAATTTTTTTTTAGCCTGTAACCCGAGTACGCCATAAACTAATTTATTGCTAACGCTGTAATCTATAAAGCCTGTTGCACCGGCATTGGCGCCGCCTGTTAATTGATAGTCAAATTGATAATTAATAAGTTTTAATTCTTCAAGAAGCAGGCCGCTGAATAAATCCCAATGCCAAGCTTCCCCAAAATTTATTCGGTGGGAGATTATCATACCGATGCCCGTATGTTGGAATTCCCCGCGCGGGTTTGTGAATAAGGCTGTTTCGGGTAAATCAAGCGGCACACCATTTAAAGAAAACGCGGACAGTACGTTACGGGTACTGGAACCGCTGACATTAAAGCGATCATAATAGGCAAGAAGGTCGACGGCCCATCGGTCGTTGAGTGCTTTGGATACGCCTACTGTTAATAAGCCACCGTCTGCGATGGCAAATCCCGCACTATCGCGTGCAGCGGCGATTGAAACCAGTGGTTTCCAGCCTTTGTCTTGGTAATCGCCCACCGGCCATGGCATTGCAAAGTAGCGGGCATCTTGTGCTGCTTCGGCTAGATGTTCAGCAAGAAAATTAATATCTTCTGTTGGTGGGGTTGTTGCCGCGTGAGTTGTAACAGAAAATAACAGTAATAGCGCAAGTGATTTTCTGTTGATTTTGATACGATGATTGAAGGTTAGTAAAATATCGTTCATCCTATTTTATTCACAATCAAAATATTGAAAATTAATGGTACTTTAGGTCTAATCCTAACATACACTGTGACGTGCGTTTTAATAGGCACACATTTTCTAGTATAATTCTTACTCATTTTATTGTATGATATGTGCTCTTAAATTCTTTCATTGATGACCTTATTCCTTATAATTTATAGCGAATAAATGCTTCGTGTAAGTGCTATCAAATTGTAGATATTACAAAAGCTAGCATAAGCCTATAAACTATAGAGCTTTATACGCACTTTATTTTGTAAAATAAGGTAGTGATAAAGCTGATGATTAGATAACCAACGTTAAATTCCTTTGTACCTTTATTAGGTACTTAATCATTTTACTTACAGGTATATTTTAAAGATGGATCCCGCAGAACTTCGACAAGCCAATGCCAGTTGGACACGTTATTTACCCTTTTTAACTTGGCTCCCAAAAATGAACCGTGACACCCTGAAGGCTGACTTTATTGCAGGCTTAACGGTTGCTCTGGTTGCCATTCCTCAATCCCTTGCTTACGCACAGCTTGCAGGTGTTCCTGCATATTATGGTTTGTATGCTTCATTGTTGCCGGTGATTGTCGGCGCACTGTTCGGGTCGTCGCCGATTTTGTCGACTGGGCCGGTTGCTATGACATCGTTATTGACCGCCGCTAGTGTGATGACGATTGCCACTTATGGCACCGATCAATTTTATATCTACGTTATTTTAATGGCATTGCTTTCAGGACTTATCCAGATAGGACTGGGGCTGAGTCGTATGGGAATGTTAATTAATTTTTTGTCCTACCCGGTATTACGTGGTTTTATTAATGCGGCAGCCATCATTATTGCGTTGTCCCAACTACCGGCCATGCTTGGTCTAACATTAAAAAACAGTACGCATTTTTTAAGTGATGTGCTGCATGTTGTTGAACACGCAAATAAGATGCACACATTATCATTTTTGTTTGGTGTGGGCGCACTGTTATTGTTGTATCTAATGAAAAAGTTCACACCAAAACTTCCGGGTGTTCTTATTGTTGTGGCACTGGGTACCTTTATTAGTTATCTTATTGGTTTTAAGGCCGACGGTGGTATCGTAGTTGGTTTGATACCGCAGGGATTACCCAGTTTTACTATACCTAAGATGGACTGGGGGGCGAGTATGCACATGCTGCCTTCTGCTTTTGTCATTGCTATTATTAGTTTTATGGAAGCAATGTCAAGTTCTAAAATTATTGCGATTAAAACCCGTACTCGTTGGGATGAAAATCAGGAACTGATTGGTCAGGGTCTCGCCAAAGTGGTGGCTGCGTTTAGTCATTCCATGCCGGTGAGTGGTTCGTTTTCACGTTCGGCATTAAACCTGTCGATTGGTGCGAAGACGGGAATGGCCTCTATATTCAGTGCATTGTTAGTATTACTGGTACTGCTGTTTTTTACTCCACTGCTATATCATCTACCTAAGCCGATACTGGCAGCTGTTATCATGATGGCTGTGTTTAGTCTGTTAGATTTTAAAACCATCAAAGATTCATGGGTAGCCAACAAACCCGATGGTGTGTCTGCCGTTGTTACTTTTATTGCTACGTTGGCTTTTGCGCCGAATATTCAGAATGGTATCCTTACTGGTATTATCCTGTCACTGATGTTGTTCCTGTATCGCACCATGAAACCTCGTATCGTAATATTGGGTAAGGATAAAGAAGGCGAGTTACGTAATGCCAGACGATTTAGTTTACCCAAGTTACATCCAAAGGTGATGGCAATACGTTTTGACGGGCAACTTTATTTTGCTAATGTCAGCTATTTTGAAGAGTCCGTGCTGTTTCTGGTCAGTGATGATCCCGATTTAAAAGTTATCCTGATTGCCTGTGGCGGCCTTAATGGTTTGGATGCATCGGGTGTTGAAATGTTTAGGAATTTACTTGAAAGACTTGAGTCGGCAGGGATTACTTTATCGTTCTGTAATTTAAAAGAGAACGTTGCTAACGTGATGCAGCGTACTGGTTTACTTGAACGAATTGGTTCTGAGAATATTTTTATATCAGAACGAAACGCCATTGAACTTATCAGTGAACGTTTTGATGAGTTACCAATAACCGATGAAGACACTTCAGGAGCAGACCAAGACAAAGCAGAGGAAGCGAAGTAATGAATCAATCTCGATTTGCTATTACCTTTTGTTCTCTGTTTCTGGCCACGGGTATGCAAACAGCATGGTCAGCCGTTGATGACAAACCGATGGAATTACGGATGATTGCGCACGAGGCACTCGATGGTGATGACGGTGCTCAATTACTTTATGGGTTGGCTTATCTGAAAGGACGCGATGGTCTTAAACCTGATGCAAAAAAAGCAGTCTATTGGTTACGCCGTTCTGCCCGTATGGGTAATGCTTATGCCCAGTTAGTATTGGGTAATAGTTACTCTGATGGTGTGGGGGTAACAAAAGATTTAAGCCAAGCCATACAGTGGTGGCGTAAATCAGCACAAAAAGGAAATGCGAAGGCACAGTATTTATTGGGTAAAACCTATCTCGATGGTATTGGTGCTACTAAAGATTCTAAACAAGCACTTGGTTGGTTAATTAAATCAGCCAAGCAGGGAAACAAGCATGCCCAATATTTGTTGGGTAAAATGTATTATGAAGGTTATCATGTTCCCAAAGATGAGGACGTTGCCAAAAGTTGGTTAAGCCGGGCGGCTGAACAGGCTCACAAAGGTGCTATCAACCTTTTGGCGATTATCGATGGCCTAGTGGATGTTGCAACTAAAATATATCAGCAATCGTTTGATGTATTGGTCGATAAGGCTAAACAGGGTGATCCACAAGCACAATATGAGCTAGGTTTACGTTATGAAAGTGGTGCTTGGGATGTAAATAAAGACGACAAACAAGCATTGGTCTGGATCAGTAAAGCCGCGAAGGGTGGCAATCGTATTGCGATGAAAACACTGGCTAATATTTACCAACACGGTGACCTTGGTTTGCAACCCAACCCGGCTAAAGCAGCCGAGTGGGAAAAAAAGGCATCTGCCGCATCGGTAAAAAAATCAACTAACACTTTACATTAATCGTTAATTATCTAATACACCAGTGTCACTTAAACGATTAAAATATCGGGCTCGATATAGATGTCGTTTGTGTGTTTCACTGTCGGTAAAAGCAGCACGGTCATGCAGTACATTATTGCTGATTAAGCCCATACCGGGTTCTAACAAGCCACGGAATATATAGGGTGATAAACCGTTAAGGATTTTCTTCAGGTAATCGAGCGCCTCAAGGGTTAATGTGTCGTCACTCCATATAACATTGTTAACGCGAATGGTGTAACGCATATGGAGGTTGCCGCTCGCGGTGACACTGAACACCGGGCCCGACTCTTCTGCACGTGCAATCTTGCCTGCTTCAATACGTGCGGGAAGGGTAAGTACTTCTGGCTGCATGAGTGCGCGAATATAATCCGGGTTTTTCTCGCGTAACATAATATAGGCGATTTCATGATCCAAGAGTGCATTTTCACCACCTTCTTCAGCACGTTGTACAACATGCAGTAGCAAGGCGTTAATCTGTTGATTGTTTGTATTGTAGTAACCATCGGTATGCCAATTGATAGCGTGGTTGGTGTATGGAATATAATGTTGTCGTATGCCTTCTTTTGCTACGGTGAGTGATGTGAGTCCAGTTTTATCGGCAAGCCAATTGTCATCAATGTCGTCAAGACCAAAGTAACGACCTATTGATAATGGAATTTCTGGGTCTGGATCAGGGCCTGTTTTACTCGCGTAGATAACCATATTGGTTTTTCGGCAGCGCTGAAGTAATGCCCGGTACTCAGCTTTTGTCAGTGCGCGTGGATCATTAATTTCAACAACAAGATCACCTATGTCTTGAGGATAATCGGCAAGTTTTCTATCTCTCCATGCCTGATAAATGTCATTATTTTCGATATAAAAAGGGTTTGTTTTGGCCAAAGAATTAAATACCGAGTAATTAAATATGGGTGTCGTCATATGGAACCTGCCATTGATGGTTATTCACTAGCGCGTAAACTACCCTTGTTTGTAATTGGCCGGGTTGATCTTGATCAATAATAGGTTGGTTTATTAAAAGAAAAGTAACAACTGTATTTAATTGGTCAATATTAAGAGAGTCATTATCTATTTTAAATTTAAACACATTTAAGGCTATTAAAATATGACGAGAATATCCTCGTAAGATTTAGGTTGTAGGATCATGCGGGTGTAATATGAATACGTTATATTTTTTAACAGATAAACGGGCTCTTTTGAGCCCATTTCAGTTTGTATGAACTATATTCAATGAATAATAAAATTAGTTTGGAACAAACCTTGAAAAATAGGTCTAAAATAAAATATAAATATAGAATGATGATGACACTGGTTTAACCGCAGGGTTTTAACCGCAGGGTGAAAAATAATAAAGGCAGAATACAATGAAACTCGCAATGATTGGTTTAGGAAAAATGGGTGGAAATATGGTTCGTCGGTTGGTTGCTGATGGCCATGAAGTTGTTGCATTTAATCGCTCGCCAGAGACCGCGATAGAATTATCTCAAGAACTGGACAATGTAACCCCAGTAAACAATCTCGCTGAATTAATTAAGGCACTTACGCCACCGCGTATTATCTGGCTAATGGTGCCTCATACGGTTGTAGATAAAAGTATTGAAGATTTACTGAATGCCGGTATGACAGAAGGCGATATATTAATAGATGGCGGTAATTCAAATTTTAACTTAAGTAAGCAAAGAGCAAAGGATCTTCAACAATCAGGGATTCATTTTGTAGACTCGGGTACATCCGGTGGCGTTTGGGGTTTGGAAAATGGCTACAGCATCATGGTAGGGGGGAGTGATGAAGCGGTCGCCACTATTCGTCCTATACTTGAATCACTTGCGCCGGCTAAAGACAAAGGTTGGGGACATGTGGGGCCGGCTGGTTCTGGGCATTATGTCAAAATGGTTCATAATGGTATTGAATATGGAATGATGCAGGCTTTCGCCGAAGGTTTTGAGCTTTTGGAAGCCAAAGACGAAATGGATCTGGATTTACAGCAGATTGCTGAAATCTGGCAACACGGCAGTGTGGTGCGCTCATGGCTGCTTGATTTAATGGCCGATGCTTTTTCTAGTGACAAAAACTTATCATCATTGAGCGATTATGTCGATGATTCAGGAGAAGGTCGCTGGACAGTACAAGATTCGATTAACCTTGCTGTACCAACGCCGGTCTTAACATTGGCATTACAAATGCGTTTTCGCAGTCGGCAGGATAATTCTTTTGCCGGTAAAGTACTGAATGCAATGCGAGCCGGGTTTGGTGGGCATAGCATTCGCTCGGTTGACTAGTTTCTAAAGAGGACATTATGGAACAAGCTGCGACAGCACAACATCTGATTGAGCCGATTGAGCCGGCTAATATCGTTATTTTTGGTGCAGGAGGGGATTTGACTAAGCGCAAGTTGATACCTGCGTTAGTAAAAATGTTACGTTGTGGCCTATTACATCCTGAAAGTAAAATTATAGGAGTGTTAAAAGATCGAGCATATGAAGATTGGTTAGGCAGCTTGTATCAAGGTTTGATTGATTATTCACCTAATATAGAAATGGATCATGAACAATGGGACGAGTTCTCGTCCAGATTAAAAATGGTTTGTGGTGATTTACAAGACGATCAAACTTATACGGACCTCGCTGCATCACTGGAATTACTGGATGGACATGCCAATGCCATGTTTTATTGTGCGGTCCCCCCCGATTGGTATACCGCCGTTGCCGCAGGATTGCACAAGCATGGACTGGACGTTGAAAGCAACGGTTTTAGACGGATGGTTATTGAAAAACCATTTGGTATGGACTTAGAAACGGCTCGGGAATTAAATTCCAATCTACAGGAATTATTAAATGAATCTCAGATATACCGTATTGATCATTACCTGGGCAAAGAAAGTGTACAAAATTTACTGGTTTACCGCTTTGCCAATAGTATTCTGGAACCATTATGGAATAGAAACTTTATTGACCATATTCAGATCTCGGCTGCGGAATTCATTGGTATCGAACATCGTGCAAATTATTATGAAGGGTCAGGTGCTTTACGTGACATGATTCAAAACCACTTGATGCAAGTAATGACACTGGTCGCCATGGAACCCCCCGTTGAATTTACCGCAAATGCAGTGCGAGATGAAAAAATCAAAGTACTGCGTGCTGTACGTCATATTGCACCAGAGCAAATTAAACAACAAACCGTTGCTGCACAATATGGTTCAGGAAAAAGTGATGATGAAAAACTGAAAGCCTATGTGGCCGAACCGGGTGTTTCCCCTGATTCAGTAACCGAAACATTTACAGGCGTAAGATTTTATATTGATAATTGGCGTTGGCAAGGTGTCCCCTTTATTCTCTGGACGGGTAAACGCTTGCCTAAACGTGTTTCTGAAATCGTTATTCGTTTCCGAAAATTACCCTTTAATCTTTTTGATACGCATGCAACGCCACCCATTGCTAATTCGCTGGTTTTTCGTTTGCATCCCGATGAAGGTATTTTTTTAAGAATGAATGCAAAAATGCCGGGGCTCACCACCGACACACAACGTATGGTTATGCGTGCCCCTTATTCAGAAAACGGACTGGATGTTTCTGATGCCTATGAAGTCCTGATACACGATGTACTAACCGGTGACGCTACTTTATTTTCAAGAGCAGATGAAGTTGAAGAGTCCTGGCATATTATTGAACCCATCTTAAAGGCATGGAAAGATCGTTTGTCGGTAGAACGTTATCATTCGGGTACATGGGATGTGCCGGGAATGGATGCACTTTTCGAAGATTGTGTTGGAGGATGGCATAAGCCGAGTTAGCGAAAATGCACCAATGGTTTGTTTATAAAGAATTAGAGCTGGCTGCAAAGGCAGCTGCCGATTTTATTGCCGATACGATAGAAGGTTGCCTGCAACAAAGAGGTATTTGTCATATTGCATTGCCCGGGGGTAATACACCTAAATATTGTTTAGCTTGGCTTGCTAACAAAAAATTGGCATGGAACAAAATTTATTGGTATCTGGGTGATGAGCGTTGTTTCCCCAAGGGGCATAAGGAACGTAACGATGTTATGTTAGAGCAATATTTATGGTCAAAAATAACGGCTCCCCATATTTTTAGTATGCCAACTGAAAAAGGCGCAGAAGAGGCCGCTACAGAATACCGTGAGATTATTGCCGGGTTTGATCATTTTGATATTGCCTTTCTGGGCATTGGTGAAGATGGGCATACTGCAAGTTTATTTCCCGATAACGATGCTTTGAATGATTTACGTTCGGTTGTTCCAGTTTATCATTCACCTAAGCCACCGAGTGATCGTGTGTCACTGGGTATAGAAACCTTAAAAGGAACTTTAAACCGTGTAGTGTTAGTCGGTGGGAGTGAGAAAGCTTCTATTATAGCTCGCATTAAGACAGGCGAGACCTTACCTATCAACTGTATTGGTGATATTTACTGGTACGTTGATGAAGCTGCTGTTTCATTAAGCACCTGAAACAAATACAGAGCTAAACTGGAATATGTTTTATAGTTTTAACAAAAGATACTTTTATATATGACAAGGAGAATGATGATGAATATGCAGGAAATACGCGACCGAGCAAAAGATTTTGGTATTAAAACATCACGTATGAGTAAAATGAAATTGATACAAGAGATTCAAATTTCAGAAGGAAATTTTAACTGCTTTGCGTCGGCAGCCGAGGGCGAATGCGATCAGATAAATTGTACATGGCGCGATGATTGTTTTGCTGCTGCAAAAAAAATGCACAGTTAGTTCTTTGCCCTTAACTGGATTTTATAGCTTGTTGGTACAAACGTATATATTGTTCGGCACTTGTTTGCCATGAAAAATCGCCACTCATGGCATTATTTTGGAGTTGTTGCCATATATCCGGCTTTTGGTACAAGGTAAGTGCACGTTTAAGGGTGGATAAAAGCGCGCTAGAATTTTTTGCGTTAAGTACGAAACCGTTGGCGGTACCGTAAGTAATATTTTTTTCGTTGGCATCAACCACCGTATCAGCAAGTCCACCGACATGAGTGACAATGGGCAGTGTTCCGTAGTGTAAACTGTATAACTGGTTCAAACCACAAGGTTCAAAGATGGATGGCATTAAATACATGTCACTAGCAGCTTCAATGCGATGTGCGAGTGCTTCATCATAACTGATAATAACGGTTAATTTATCTGGATACCGGCTAGCCCAATTGGATAACTGCACTTCATAATGTGATTCACCTGTGCCGAGAATAATCAGTTGCATAGGCAATGACAAGATAGCGGTAAGACTGTCTAAAATAAATTTCAGACCTTTTTGTTCAACTAAACGGCTAACCATTCCAATTAAAGGAATACAAGCATTAACCGGCAGTGATAATTCCTGTTGTAACGCTGTTTTATTAAGATATTTTTTATTTAATGAACGACGATTATATTTTTGTGCAATATAATCATCGGTTCCGGGGTTCCATACTTTTTCGTCAATACCATTAAGTATCCCGGAAAGGTTTTTTGCTCGATAATTTAGAAGCCCTTCAAGACCATAGCCGTATTCTGGTTGAAGAATTTCTTTTGCATAATGAGGGCTAACGGTTGTAATTTTATCTGCATAGGCAAGTCCGCCTTTTATAAAGGATAACTGGCCGTAAAATTCCAGGCCCTCAATATGCCACAGTTCTTTTGGAAGTTCTAAGTCAGAAAAAGTTTGTTGGTCAAAAACACCTTGATAAGCAAGATTATGAATAGTGAAAATAGTTGCCGGTCGTTCATGATGGGTACTTAATAAAGCAGGAATAAGTCCTGACTGCCAATCGTTGCAATGTAGAACATCCGGATGCCAGTGCAATGCTAGGTTATCCAGCGCAATATCAACAGCAGCAAGGCAGAATATAGCAAAGCGTAGCGCATTATCATCCCATGCCAGACCATACTGATTTGTATAGGGGCCACCCGGACGATTAAATGCCGCAGGGCAATCAACTAACCAGACAATCACATTACTGCCGGGTAATCGAGTTTCAATAATTTGTACCGATTGATTATAGTATGTTGTCTTGGATAGTATTTTATTTTTTTTAATTTGTTTCAGTACCTCAGGATAAGCCGGTAATAATAAACGAATATCTTGAGATTGTTTTAATAAAGCAATGGGCAGGCTACCCGCAACGTCGGCTAAACCGCCTGTTTTAATAAGTGGAAATGCCTCACTACTAATATATAAAATCTTACTCATGATATTTTTTTGAGCACCAGTCCGGCCAATGGCGGAAGGGTTAATTTAACGGATGCAGGGCGATTCATCCATTCAATATTCTCAGCCTTGATAATGGAATGACTGCCCGCATTACTACCAGAATAATAATTTGAATCTGAATTAAAAATAACTTCATACTCCCCTGATGCAGGCACACCTATCCGATAGTTATCTCTTATAACAGGAGTAAAATTTAATACCATAATAATGGATTCATGTTCAGTTTTTCTTAAATAAGATAAAACAGATTGATCAGTATCGTTGCAGTCTATCCATTCAAAACCTGTATCATCAAAGTCATATTTATATAGAGCGACTTGTTGCTTGTATAATTGATTAAGGTCAGATACTAACTTTTTAATTCCGGCATGATATGGGTATTGCAATACATACCAATCGAGCATTTTATCATGATTCCATTCTTCACCCTGGCCGAATTCGCAACCCATAAACAGAAGCTTTTTTCCCGGATAGGTAAACATATAAGTATAGAGTAGGCGTAAATTTGCAAAACGTTGCCATTCATCACCGGGCATTTTATTAACCATCGAGCTTTTGCCATGTACAACTTCATCGTGTGAAAAAGGTAAGATAAAATTTTCGCTGAATAGATATAACAAGCCAAACGTTAGTTGGTTGTGGTGGTAATGTCGATGCACAGGATCTTTAGAGAAATACGTCAGACTGTCGTGCATCCAGCCCATGTTCCATTTCATACTAAAACCTAAGCCTCCAAGATTAGTCGGTCGTGTTACTTGAGGCCAAGCAGTCGATTCTTCTGCCATGATTATGGTGCCGGGGTAGTTGGCATGTGTTGCAATATTCAATTCGCGTAAGAATTCGATGGCTTCAATGTTTTCATTACCACCATGACGGTTAGGTAGCCAGTCGCCATCTTCACGGGAATAATCAAGATAGAGCATAGACGCAACGGCATCGACGCGTAAACCGTCAATATGATATTCCTCTAACCAGAACACGGCACTTGATATCAGGAAATTTTTAACTTCATTGCGGCCGTAGTTGTAAATTAATGTCCCCCAATCACGATGTTCACCACGTCGAGGGTCTTCATGTTCATATAATGCACTGCCGTCAAATTTGGCTAGACCGTGAGCATCTTTTGGAAAATGTGAGGGAACCCAATCGAGTAACACACCAATCCCTTGTTGATGACAATAATTGACAAAATAACGAAAATCTTCGGCACTGCCAAAGCGGCTGGTTGCGGCAAAATAGCCTGTGGTTTGATATCCCCATGACGCATCAAGTGGATGTTCTGTAATGGGTAGTAATTCAATATGGGTAAAGCCGGTTTCTTTAACATACTCAACCAGACGATGCGCAAGTTGTCGATAATTTAAAAAATGCCCCGACTCATCACGTTGCCATGAACCCAAATGGCATTCATAAATAGAAAGGGGTTCGTGTAGCCAGTCATATTGTTCTCTGGTTTTTATCCAGTCGCTGTCGAGCCACTTAAAGGGGGCAGGATCTCGTATTACGGATGCAGTGCGTGGTCGAAGTTCAAGCTGTTGAGCATAAGGATCCGTTTTTGAGTGGATTGTTCCAAAATGAGCGTTTCGAATTTCAAATTTATATAAATTTGCATTTTTAATGCCTGGAATAAAAAGTTCCCAGACACCACTTTTACCGCGTGAACGCATCGGGTGGTAGCGGCCATCCCAGTTGTTAAAGTCACCAATCACGCTGACGCGCGCGGCATTCGGTGCCCAACAGGCAAAGAGTACCCCTTTAATGCCATCTATAACTTTAACATGTGCGCCTAATAATCGGTAAATATGTAAATGTTTTCCTGCTGAAAACAAGTTTAAATCATCGTTATCAAGTTGTGGTTTAAAGCTATAGGGGTCATGATAGGTCGCCACACCATTATTACTACTGGTTCGTATCAGTAAATAGTGTTCTTCGATTTTATCCAGGTTTTCCAGACAGACAAAAAAGTCACTGTCAGCGAGTCGTAATGTTGGGATATTTCTTTCTGTGATGCTTAATTGTTGTGTATCGGGTGCATAAAATAGGGTATAGCTGTCCTTACGTGCCGTTTGATTACCTAAAATTTTAAAGGGATCATGATGGCTTGCCAGAGCAATCTTTTCGAGATCATCCTGTAGAGCTGTATGTATTAAGTTCGCTTTATTTATCGCTGAACTATTGTATCGGGACATAAACAGACTATCCTTACAGATATAGATATATTTATTTTACACAAATAATAGCAGTTATGTATTGATATTTGCATGGAGATAATCCAGTTCAATATATAGCGTTCAGTTTGACACTTTTGCCGTACATAAGAGAGTTTTATTTCTGTAATTTTTGAACCTAATATAATGATTGCAGACTAACAAAGTAGTTCGATTTTTTTTACAAGTTATAGAAATATAACCAGTTATTGTGTGACAGTCATGATAGCGTCATTGTAGTGTCATGGTTTTTGAATATAATTTTAAAAATGTACTTTGTAAAATTAAGTATAAGTCTTTACATTTAAATATAAATCAATAAAGGCAAAAAACACACGGATGAAAAAACAGAAATCGCCACGTTTTGTCAGTAATCTGACACGTAATACCCTTGCATTAATTATGGCTGGTGGAAAAGGTGCAAGGCTTAAAAATTTAACCACTTGGCGTACAAAACCTGCCGTACCGTTTGGCGGAAAATTTCGGATTATTGATTTTCCGCTTTCAAATTGTATTAATTCAGGTATTCGTCGAATTGGCGTTATCACCCAATATAAATCCCATTCTCTTATTTTGCATATACAAAGAGGTTGGGGACACTTGCGTGGTGACTTTGGTGAATTTGTTGAGCTATTACCCGCGCAGCAACGTATTGAAGCCTCGTGGTATTCAGGTACCGCTGATTCTATTTATCAGAATTTGGATATTATTCGATCACACTCACCCGACCATGTTTTAATTCTTGCCGGAGATCATGTCTATAAAATGGATTATGGCGCTATGCTAGCCAAGCACGTCAAAAATAAAGCAGATGTTACCATCGGTTGTATTGAAGTGCCTCGAAGCCAAGCTTCGGCTTTTGGGGTTATGGGTGTGGATAAAGATTCTCGTATTCGTAGTTTTGCCGAAAAGCCGGAAAACCCTGAAACAGTACCCGGTAAGCCGGATGAATCTTTATGCTCAATGGGTATTTATATTTTTAATACTGACCTGTTATTTGAATTATTAATCCGTGATGCAGATACCCCTAATTCCAGTCATGATTTTGGGAAAGATATTATTCCGTACGTGATAAAAGAATATCACGTGTTTGCTTACCCATTTATTAATGCCAACAGCGGCATACAGTCTTACTGGCGTGATGTGGGTACGGTAGATGCGTTTTGGGAGGCCAATCTTGAATTAATTGGAGTCACCCCTGAACTTAATTTATATGACAGCGAATGGCCAATCTGGACAAGTCAGGAACAACTACCACCGGCCAAGTTTATATTTGATGATGGCGAGCGTCGAGGAGTGGCCATCGATTCAATGGTATCTGGTGGCTGTATTATTTCGGGGGCGCGGGTTCGTCATTCTTTATTGTTTTCAAATGTGACTGTTGATAATTATTCGAAGGTCGACTCTGCGGTTGTTTTACCGGATGTCACCATTGGTAAACACTGTAAGATCTACCATGCCGTTATTGACAAAGGCTGTGATATTCCCGATGGCACCATTATTGGGCGAAATGAGGTGGAGGACAAAAAACGATTTCATGTTACACCGAATGGCGTGGTATTAGTGACACCCGATATGCTTGGTCAGGTTATTCATCATGTCCGATGACAATACCAATGTCTCACCACTTAATGTAGTTCTTTATTGGCACATGCATCAGCCAGAATACCGTGATTTGCGAAATGGAGAATACAATTTACCGTGGACTTATCTACATACCATTAAAGACTACGTGGATATGGCCGCTCACCTTGAAAATAATGATCAAGCACGTGCGGTTGTTAATTTTGCACCCGTATTACTAGAACAAATTAATGACTACGCGCAACAATTAAATGATTATTTGCATGGTGGTAAAGCCTTGCGTGACTCACTGTTGGCGGCATTAGCGGCTCCTGTTTTATCCCTTGATCAAGAAAAACGGTTACATATTATTAAAGCCTGTTTGCGAGCCAATAAGCAGCGCTTAGTTGAGCGTTTCGATATGCTTAATACCTTGACTGATATGGCGGAGGTTGCATTACAGCACCCTGCACGATTAATGTATTATTCGGAACAATTTTTTGCCGATTTATTAGTTTGGTATCATTTAGCATGGATGGCCGAAACAGTACGTAGAACCGATCAACGTGTTATCACCTTAATGAATAAGCGGAAACAATTTAGTGTGCATGACCGTCGTTTGTTAGTTGAGTTAATCAGTGAATTGATAAGCGGTGTTATCGGCCGTTACAAGAAACTTGCAGAGCTTGGCAGAATCGAGCTGTCAATGACCCCCTATGCACACCCGATTGTACCATTGTTAATTGATCTTAAATCTGCAGAACAAGCCTTGCCCGATGTCGAATTACCGCTTTCCAGTGAATATCCGGGAGGTGCTGAAAGAAGCCGTTGGCATATGCAAAAGGGAATAGCCGTCTTTATGCAACATTTTGGCTTTGCTCCACAGGGCTGTTGGCCTTCGGAAGGTAGCATAAGTGCAGAAACTATCAAACTCGTTTCAGATATGGGGCTTAAGTGGTTGGCCAGTGGTGAAACGGTATTAAGAAATTCATTAAAAAAATCAGACATAACCGCAGATAATTGTATCCATGAAGCCTATCAGTATCGTGACACCCATGCCGCCTGTTTTTTTCGAGATGATGGCTTGTCTGACTTGATTGGTTTTAAGTATGCAGACTGGCATGCTGATGATGCAGTGGCAAACCTTATCAGCCATTTGGAGTCTATTGCAGAACAGTGCAGTGACAATTCAGAGGCCATTGTGTCAATTATTCTTGATGGTGAAAATGCATGGGAATATTATCCTGAAAATGCGTATCATTTTATCAGTGCTTTGTATGAAAAATTATCGCAACATGATGGTGTCAAGTTAACGACTTACAGTGAGTACCTCTCATCACATAAAACAAAACAGCCTATCACTGACGTTGTTGCTGGTAGTTGGGTCTTCGGCACATTTTCAACATGGATAGGCGACAAAGATAAAAATCGTGCATGGGATATGCTCGTTGAAGCAAAAAATGCTTATGACAGAGTTATTGATGAAGGCTTGCTATCGGTCGATGAAGTTGAACTTGCTAAAATGCAATTGGCAACCTGTGAAAGCTCCGACTGGTTCTGGTGGTTTGGTGAATATAACTCGGCGGAATCCGTTGCGGCCTTCGATGAACAGTATCGTTTGCATTTAAGTAATTTATATCAATTATTAAAAGTTGAGCCACCGGAATACCTTGCTGCGGCCTTTTCATTTGGTTTGGGTGATCCTGTAAAGGGAGGCGCAATGTTACCTGGTCAGCAACAATAAATAATGCTCAACAATGCAAATCAGACTAATGCCAACAGGCCGCGCTCTGCTGGTGTGTTATTGCATCCTACGTCATTACCGGGTGCTGTCGATAATGGTGACATTGGGCATCAGGCTTATCGGTTTATCGAGTTTTTACATGCTTGCGGTTTTAAAGTATGGCAAATGCTGCCATTGGGTCCCACCCACGACGATAAATCGCCTTATCAATGTCTGTCTTCACATGCAGGGAACCCTGCACTTATCAGTTTAGACTGGCTTGCTGATAAAGGTTGGCTTAAAAGAGGAAAAATTAAATTAAAAGAAACAGACAAACATTATCGTACGGCATGTTTACACTTTGCGGCAGACTACTTTTACCAACTAAAGGATACATTCTGGGAAAAGAGTATTCACACGTTTGCTGATGAACACGCAAGTTGGTTAAATGATTACGCATTATTTGTGGCTTTTAAAGAACGTTATCAGGGCAAACCATGGTATGACTGGCCCGTTTCTGTTAGACATCGTGATATCGACACGTTAAATAATGGACGTAAAGATTTAGAACATGTCATTAAACAAATTATTTTTGAGCAATTTATATTTTTTACCCAATGGCAGGAAATCCGTGATTACGCAAAACAACATAATATAAAATTATTTGGTGATATTCCTATTTTTGTGGCACGTGATAGTGCTGATGTTTGGGCACAACGAGAGAATTTTTCAATCGATAATGATGGTGACATGGCCTTTATTGCGGGCGTACCTCCAGATGCGTTTACCGATAAAGGGCAACGTTGGGGAAATCCCTTATACGATTGGGACTATATGGAATCGACGGGGTTCAACTGGTGGAAAGAAAGAGTCAATACACAATTAAAACTTTTTGATCTGGTACGTATTGATCATTTTCGGGGTTTGCAGGCTTGTTGGCAAATCCCGGCAGCAGACGAAACAGCAATTAATGGGAAATGGGTAGAGGTGCCGGGGCGTGAATTATTAAATGAGTTATTTGAAGTGTTTCATCCCTTGCCACTGGTGGCTGAAGATTTGGGGGTGATTACAGACGAGGTGATTAAACTCAAGAAATCATTTAATTTGCCGGGTATGAAAGTTTTACAATTTGCATTTGATGGTAATAGCCGCAACCCGCATTTACCTCATTGCCATGAAGTGGGTGATGTTGTCTATACTGGAACACATGATAACAATACAACACTAGGCTGGGTTAACCATGAGAGCAATTATAATAAGTTTTTTTTTGAAGATTATACCGGTTCAAATAATAACTCGGCTGAGCAGGCAACGGACTTAATGATACGGTTGGCAATGTCTTCGGTCTCGTTCTTGTGTATTTTGCCCATGCAAGATGTATTAATGCTTGATTCATCGGCACGAATGAATTTACCTGGAACGATAACCAATAATTGGCAGTGGCGGTTTGAATGGCAACAGGTCAAACCTGAAATAAAAGAAAAATTATCTCACTTAATAACATTGTATCAGAGGTAAGGTGATGTCGAATAATAAAACATTTTGCAATATGAAATTACCTGCAATGGAAAAATTACCAAGAGACAGTGAATCACTGGCAAGTGATTTTAATCGTTATTTAACGCGTCATTTGGGGCGTTTTGTAGGTTGTATGCCTTTTTATCTTTATGAAGCATTAGCGTTAACAGTACGTGATCGCATTATGATGGACTGGCGTAACACTTGGAAAAGATATGAAAAAAGAGGAGTAAGGAAAGCTTATTATATGTCGCTAGAATTTTTAATTGGCCGCTCATTGGGTAATCATATCCTTAACCTTGGTTTGGACGACAATGCAAAAGATGCAATGAATCAGTTCGCATTAAGCCTTGAAGAAATTATTACTGAAGAACAGGATGCAGGTTTGGGCAATGGTGGCTTAGGACGCTTGGCTGCCTGTTTTATGGACAGTTGTGCCAATTTAAAATTCCCCGTTGTTGGTTATGGCATTCGTTATGAATACGGTATGTTTCGCCAAGACATAGAAAACGGCTATCAAATAGAAGAGCCCGATCACTGGCTACAGGGAGGCAATCCATGGGAGCTTAAGCACCCAGAATATACACAGGTGATTAAGTTTGGTGGTCATGTTGAAACGAATACCGACTATGCAGGCCGAACATGTCGTGTTTGGCTGGACACATCCGATGTTCTAGCTGTTCCCTATGATATTCCTGTATCAGGTTATGAGAATGACACGGTTAATACGCTACGTTTATGGAGTGCGAGCGCAACAAATGCGTTTAATTTGGATGATTTTAATGCCGGTAGTTATTCTGAAGCGGTTGAAGCAAAAAATGATGCTGAACATATTACGATGGTTCTTTATCCCAATGATAGTAGTGAAAATGGTAAGGAATTACGTTTAAAGCAACAATATTTTTTAGCATCGGCAAGTTTGCAGGACGTTTTTAGAATGTGGAGCATTAATGAAGATAATGATTTCAGACAGTTTGCAAAGCAGAATGTTTTCCAAATGAATGATACCCATCCAACCATTGCTGTTGCTGAAATAATGCGGCTACTGATAGATGAAAAAAATATGTCATGGGATGCTGCATGGGAAATAACAAGCCAGACTATGGCCTATACTAATCATACCTTATTACCCGAAGCGTTAGAAAAATGGCCGGTGGCATTGTTTAAAAAATTATTACCGCGTCTGTTGCAAATTATTTATGAAATCAATGCGCGTTTTCTTAAACTGGTATCCAGAAAATGGCCGGGGGATACTGAAAAACAGACTAGAATGTCAATTATCGAAGAAGGTGAGGTTAAATATGTACGGATGGCTTATCTCGCCATTGTTGGAAGTTTTTCAGTTAATGGTGTTGCTGCTATACACTCCAAATTGTTGGCTAATGGTTTGTTTAAAGATTTTTATGAATTATGGCCGCAAAAATTTAACAATAAAACCAATGGTGTCACACCACGCAGATGGGTGGTTCACGCTAACCTGGCAATGACTGCATTGATAACAGAAAAAATAGGTGATGATTGGATCCGTGATTTAAGCAAAATTAGTCAACTCAAAAAGTATATTAATGACAGTGAATTTTCAGAACGCTGGTTCTTGGTTAAACAAGAAAATAAACAACGTGTTGCTGATTTGGTTAAGGATAAATGTAATATTGACTTTGATGTTAACGCATTATTTGATGTGCAAGTTAAACGTATTCACGAGTACAAACGGCAGTTATTGAATGTGTTACATGTTATTCATTTGTATGATCGTATTAAACGGGGAGATATTGAAAATTGGACAAATCGTTGTGTTCTTATTGGAGGTAAGGCGGCACCGGGGTATCAACTTGCCAAACAAATAATAAAATTGATTAATAATATTGCAGAAGTCATTAACAACGATCCTGATGTTGGTAATAAATTGAAGTTAGCCTTTATCCCTAATTACAGTGTTTCAAAAATGGAAATTATTTGTCCTGGTACCGATTTATCAGAACAAATATCAACTGCCGGCAAGGAGGCATCTGGAACAGGTAATATGAAATTTATGATGAATGGTGCAGTCACCATTGGTACGTATGATGGTGCTAATATTGAAATACTCGAAGCGGTAGGCGAAGATAATTTTTTCTTGTTTGGGTTGAATGCCGATGAAGTTAACCAACGACGTGCCGATTATAATCCTGAGCAGATTGTTAATGAAGATGACGATTTGAAACGTGTGATGCACCTGTTATCCTGTGGGCACTTTAATTCATTTGAGTATGGTATTTTTGATAATGTTATTGGCTCGCTGATGAACTCGTATGACCCATGGCTAACCCTTGCGGATTTTCGAGATTATATTAATACTCAGGCGAGGGTTTCTTACGCTTATCTTAACCGTGCTGAATGGGTGAGAATGAGTATTAATAACACCGTTTGCAGTGGTTACTTTTCAACAGACAGAACAATGCAGGAATATAATAACGATATTTGGAAGCTAAATGGTTAATCCTGTAAACAGTCTATGATGTTTTACCATCAGGTAATTACATCGGGGGCATCACGGTTAAAACATTTTTTTACATTTGATATACTGTTAGCAATATCGGTTAAGGTTTCCAATGCTGTTTGGGTTGGCAAATTATATTGCGATGTATCTGTTATATAACGTTCAATGTAAACGCGTAATATCGCACCTTCGGTACCTGTTCCTGACAATCTAAATACGATGCGTGATTCGTTTTCAAATAAAATTCGAATACCCTGATTTTTAGTAATACTGTTATTAACGGGATCAACATAACTAAAATCATCGCAAAGTATCACTTTATAGCCATTAAAATCAGTATTAGTTAATGATATTGTTTGTGCTCTTAAATTCTGTATTAATTCATTAGCCAGAGTGCTATCGAGTGCTTCATAGTCGTGCCGGGTATAAAAGTGTCGTCCATAGCGTAACCAATGGGAGTGGGTTATTTCTTCAACTGATTGTTGTTTTATGGCAATAAGATTTAACCAGAATAAAACAGCCCAAACCCCATCCTTTTCCCGTATATGATCGGAACCGGAACCAAAACTTTCTTCCCCGCAGAGTGTAATGCGCTTATCATCAAGCAAGTTACCAAAATATTTCCATCCAGTGGGTGTTTCATAACAATCAATCCCTATTGATTCGGCGACTTTGTCAACTGCTCTACTGGTTGGTAATGAACGGGCAACACCACGGACTCCTTGTTGATAACCGGGTAAAAGATGTGCATTGGCTGTCATTATTGCGAGGCTGTCACTAGGATTGACAAAAAAATTCCGCCCAAGGATCATATTGCGATCACCATCACCATCAGAGGCCGCACCAAAATCCGGTGCAGCAGTGTGGGTAGCGCTGTTTAATCTTGCAACTAGCTCGGTAGCGTGAGCAAGATTAGGGTCTGGATGTCCACCTGCGAAATCTTCCTTTGGTATACCATTGATGACCGCACCAGTATTGGCGGCAAGACGTTTGCTAAATATCTCTTTTGCATACGGGCCGGTAACGGCATGCATCGCATCAAAACACATGTTGAAACATCCTGAGGCGAACAGTGATTTTATTTTTGCAAAATCAAATAGCTGTTCCATTAAATCAGCATAATCCTTAACTGAATCGATGACGGTGATCTGCATATCACCCATATCGCAGGTAGCTTGCTTATCAAGTGGAATATTTTCAGTTTGGGCAATATGGTATTCGTGAATATTTTCACTTACTTCATAAACTGTATTTGTTATTGAGGTTGGGGCTGGGCCACCATTGGCGATATTAAATTTGATACCAAAATCACCCTCGGGTCCTCCCGGATTGTGGCTAGCGGAAAGAATAATCCCGCCTGCGGCTTGATATTTTCGGATTAGATGTGAAACAGCGGGAGTCGATAACAAACCATTTTCGCCAACCATCACCTGTTTTACGCCATTCGCTGCAGCCATTTTAAGAATAATTTGTATCGCCTGAGTATTATAATAACGGCCATCGCCACCAAGGATTAATAACCCATCTTTGAGTGTTGTTGCGACATTAAAAATGGATTGAACAAAATTTTCCAGATAATTTTGTTGCTGCACGGTGGTTACTTTCTTGCGCAGCCCAGAGGTGCCCGGTTTTTGGTCAGAGAAAGCCTGAGTTGTAATTGTCTTTATTTTCATTTTAGATAAGAGTCCTGCTAGTTCAGTCAATATATCGCTATGCACAAGCTAAGCCAATTGTTTTATGCTTTATTTTTTGACTATATTTGTATTTGAACGATAATTAGGGTATTGAAAATGCCTTCAATAGGCTAGATTAAAGTAATATTAGTCTTGTTTTTTTAGTCAAAATCATATTGAGAACCATCATGTCCAAACTTACCCAGTCAACTACGTGGTTAGCACTCGAAAAACATTACAATGAGATTGAACATGTTCACATGCGTGAAATGTTTAAAAATGACCCAAACAGGTTTAATAATTATTCAATTGAACTGAATGATATTCTTTATGATTATTCCAAGAATCGAGTAAACGATAAGACTATTAAATATTTATTACAATTAGCCAATGACGTTGATTTACCTCACTGGATAGAGAAAATGTTCAATGGTGACCCGATTAACAATACAGAACATCGGGCCGTGCTGCATACTGCGTTACGGGAACAGGGATGTGAACCAATTATAGTTAATGGTGAGGATATTCTCCCTGAAATAAAAAAGGAGCGGCAACGAGTAAAAGAATTAGCTGAAAAAATCAGAACAAGGGAATGGCGAGGTGCAACTAATCAGGCCATTACTGACGTGGTTAACATTGGCATAGGAGGGTCACATCTGGGGCCAATGATGGTAACAGAAGCGTTAAGACCGCATAGTTTACACGATATTAACATACACTTTGTTTCAAACATTGATGAAAATCATATCAATGACACTCTGGAATACCTTAACCCTGAAACCACTTTTTTTATTATTGCATCAAAAACATTTACTACACAAGATACGATGGTGAATGCTGAAACGGCTCGCCAATGGTATATCAACAAATTAGGTAATGACGAGTATATTGAACGTCATTTTACTGCGGTCACCTCAAATGTGAAATTGGCAAAAGAATTTGGCATTGTAGATGAAAATATTTTTAAAATGTGGGATTGGGTGGGTGGTCGTTACTCGCTATGGTCTGCTATTGGTCTTTCCATTGTGATTGCCATTGGTTCTGAACAGTTTGATGAATTGCTGATAGGAGCCAATGAAGTCGATCAACATTTCGAAAATACACCGCTAGAAAAAAATATTCCGGTAATAATGGCTTTACTGGGTATTTGGTATAATAATTTTTTTGGTACGCAAACGATGGCGGTATTGCCGTATGACCAACATTTACATCGTTTCCCGGCCTACTTGCAACAAGCCGATATGGAAAGTAATGGTAAATATGTTGACCGGCAAGGCAACGAAGTAGACTATACCACCGGGCCTGTTATTTTTGGTGAAATTGGTATTGCCGGGCAACATGCTTTTTTCCAGTTGTTACATCAGGGGACTAAGCTAGTACCGGCAGATATTCTAGCCCCTGTTTATGACTACCGTTGTATTGCAAGACATCACCGCGCTTTAATGTCGAATGTTTTTGCACAGACTGAAGCTTTAATGCGAGGAAAAACAGAGTATGAAGCCTATGAGCAACTAAAATCTGAAGGGCTTGATGAGCAACAGGTTAAACAGCTTCTACCGTATAAAATATTTCTTGGTAACCGGCCAACCAGTTCATTATTATTTGATACGCTCAACCCGAAAACACTGGGATCTATTATCGCATTGTATGAACATAAGATATTTGTTCAGGGTATTATATGGAATATCAATTCATTTGATCAATGGGGTGTTGAATTGGGTAAGCAACTGGCGACAAGTATTTTGGATGAATTGAATGGGGATAAGGAAATTACTACACATGATAACTCTACAAATGGTTTGATTAATCATTATAAACACCGGCGGTCTATTAAAAAATTACATAAATGACAGGGATGAACATGAAAGTATTGGCAGGCGACATAGGCGGTACGAATACACGGATTATTTGTGCAGACTTATACGAAAAAGACAGACGCATTATCGCCCATAAAAATTACCCGAGTGCCAACTTTAGCAGCCTCGCTCAAGTGCTGGAAGATTTTACTAACAAAAATCATATTACTACAAACATAGATGCAGCTTGTTTTGCTGTCGCGGGCCCGGTTAAATCAGGTGTGGCGGCAGTCACAAACCTTCCTTGGGTTGTCCAAGAACATGAGTTGAGTTCCTGCTTTCAGATCCCAAAGGTAAAGCTTATTAATGATTTTATTGCGGTTGTCTATGGCATAGAGGAATTAAATGATTCGGACACGTTAACATTACAGCAAGGTGAAGTTAATGATAGTAGCAATCAACCTAATGCGGTTGTGATTGGTGCAGGCACAGGCTTGGGTGTTGCACATCGAGTTTGGATAAATGATCATTACGCGGCTTTTTCGACTGAAGCCGGTCATGTTGGTTTTGCTCCTGAAAATGAACAACAATGCCAGTTACTTCAATGGTTACAAAAAAAACAATCGCATGTCAGTCTGGAAATGATTTTGTCGGGTCGAGGTTTGTACACAATTTATAATTTTTTACAGGAACAACAGGACTTTTCGCAATCAATTTCAACACTAGAAGCAATGAAAACCAATGATCCTGCACAGGTTATAACAGAATATGCTATTTCGAATAATGATGAATTGTGTCTACGAGCATTAGAATGTTTTATCGATATATACGGAGCCGCCGCCGGTAATGCGGCCTTGCATATTTATCCTGTAGACGAAGTTTATATTGCTGGTGGTATTGGAGCTAGGATAAAAGATAAATTACAGGAGCAGCGTTTTATGGATGCCTTTACAAATAAAGGTTTAATGACATCTAATATGAAAAAAATAAAAATTAAATTGATCCTCAATGAAAATGTAGGGCTTTACGGCGCATTGCAATACTTGAGCAAGAACTATCTATAGAAATAAATTGACCTATGTGTAACGAATAGGTTGTATACTTTTTTATAGTTAGATGATTGATAACTCGACTGATTATTTAATGCTTATGTACAGGTAGAGCCGAAGGGTTATCTTTATTACCTACAGTTCCAATGGTATTTTTAGCGTAGTTTTTTTACCTTAAACTTGCGACCTTTTATTTTACCTTCAGATAAAATCATTAAGGCTTGTTTGGCGATAGGGCGTTCGACTGCCACATAGGCAAACGTTTCAAAAATATCAATTTTACCAATCTGTTTTCCTAATAAATGAGTGGTTGCGGTTAGGGCTCCTAATATATCACCTGCACGAACTTTATTTTTACGTCCACCATTAATACTCAGTGTTGTCATTGATGGAGTGGGTTTAAAGCTTTTCCGTGGACTAAGCGATGTTGTTTTCTTAACTTTAACCGCGCCATTTTGATATTCTTCTATGCTATTCACTTTGGGACTTTCAGATGCCATAAACAAACTTAAAGCCAAACCTTCGTTACCTGCTCGACCCGTACGGCCGATACGGTGAATATGTATTTCGGGATCATGGGGTAATTCAAAATTAATAACGGCTTCAAGATCTTTTATATCCAACCCACGTGCAGCCACATCGGTTGCAATTAATATCGAACTACTTTTATTTGAAAACTGCACCAGTACCTGATCTCTGTCTTTTTGTTCCAAGTCACCATGCAAGGCGAGGGCATGAAAACCTAGTTGCCATAACTCATCAGCCAGTTCCTGACATTGCTGTTTTCGATTACAAAATACCACCGTTGATTCAGGTTTGTAATGTTGCAGTAAGGCAATAAGTGTTTTTGTTCGTTCACCTTTTTGTATTTCATAAAACACTTGTTTAATTTTGTTGTTGTCATGGGTGGTTTCAACACGAATATCAATCGGGTTTTTCTGTACAGCTTGACTGATCTTTTTAATACCATCCGGGTAAGTTGCCGAAAATAACAGAGTTTGTCTTTGTGGCGGAGTGAAGCTAATAATACGTTGAATGTCTTCTTGAAAACCCATATCTAACATACGGTCGGCTTCATCCAATATTAAGGTATTCAAATTATCTAGTTGTAAAGAACCTTTTTGTAAATGCTTTAAGACCCGTCCCGGTGTACCTACAACGATATGAGGATTATGTTCCAGTGATGCAAATTGTGGCGCAATGGGTTTACCACCACATAAGCTAATAATTTTGGTGTTTGGAATGGCGCGTGCCAAACGACGTACTTCTTTACTGACCTGATCGGCTAATTCACGCGTAGGGCAAAGTATCAGTGCTTGTGTTTGATAAGTTTTAGGTTCCAGTCTATGCAATACACCAATAGCAAAAGCTGCTGTTTTACCACTACCGGTTTTTGCCTGAGCCAATAAGTCTTTCCCATCTAGTATTGGGAGAATGCTTTGGGCTTGGATTGGGGTCATCATCTCGTAGCCCAATGACTTAATATTATCTAAAAATTCGTTGGATAGGGGCAGGGATGAAAAATCTGTTGTTGTCATTCTAGCTCGATAGGGTTGTGGGGAGTAATGATATTGAAAATATTAGCGTATAATAGCAGATAAACGATGTATGCGGGTCTTTGAGAAGGAAATATTATAAACTTTGATTGGTTTAATGGTCTAATTTATTAGTATACATAATCTTTTGCAGGCGATAACCTGTTTGTATTGAGGGCATCATGTTAAATCCACTTAAAAGTTCACTTGTTTTATTGTTTAGTATTATATTGCTTGCTTGTTCATCTAATGGTGATAGTCAATTACCTTTAACGTTAAAAAAAATTATTAGCGGGAAACCAACGCCTGATCTCGTTGTGATGTTCCCCGGTATTAATAGCCCCGGAACAGACTTTACAGATCATAATTTTGTTCAGATGTTTCAACAACAATATTCGAGTGTTGATATTATTTTAGCCGATACTCGTTTTGCCTATGTTGCTGCGGGCAATATTGCTGAGCGTATACAGAATGAAATTATTGCACCGGCTATTCGGCAGGGGTATGAAAACATATGGTTAGTTGGTGTTTCTCTTGGTGGTTTAAACTCCATTATTTATGAAAAAACTTTTGCCGGTAATATTAAGGGTATTGTGCTTATTGCGCCTTATCTGGGAGAAAAACATGATATTGAAGGTTTGCTGTTAAATAAACAACCTTTAGTATGGTCTGAAAAACACGAGAAAAGTATTAATAAAACAGTACGATTATGGCGTTATTTAATTGCCGAGACACGAAGTAAAGAGCATCCAAAACTATTTTTGGCTTATGGAGATAGTGACAGATTTAATGATACCCATCGTTTACTGGCTTCATTGCTCAATCAAGGTCATGTATTCACGAAACAAGGTGGACATAACTGGATTGTTTGGAAAAAACTATGGCAGACCTTACTTGACAATAATGTCTTTTCTTTTAAAAAGGACAAGCACTCTTGATGACGATGGTTTTATTTGTTGATGGATGTAAAAATACAATTTTGTTGGCATGTAGGTGTAATCGTTTATTTTTAGCGGCTTCAACTTCAGAATAAAGTCCATCTCCGATAATAATATGCCCAATGGATAATAGATGTACTCTTAATTGGTGCGAGCGGCCGGTAATGGGAGTTAGTTTTAAACGTGTAGTCTGTTCTTTTGTATTGACTGATAAAATTTCATAACAGGTTAACGAAGGTTTACCTTGTTCGTAGTCTACTTTTTGTTTAGGGCGATTAGGCCAGTCGGTTAGTAACGGCAAATTTATTTCGCCCTGTTGTTCTTTAACACAGCCTTGTACCATTGCCGTGTATTGTTTTGTAATATTTCTTGTTTCAAATTGTTTGCTGAGTTGCCGATGTGTATCAGAATTTCTGGCGAGGATTAAAATACCAGATGTTGGCATATCAAGCCGATGCACGATGAGTGCATCAGGATGGCTTGCGTGTATTCTGGAAATCAGACAATCCTGTTTGTCTTCGCCTCGCCCCGGTACACTCAATAACCCCGCGGGCTTATTGACAACGATGATATCACTATCAATATATAAAATATCCGGTTGGTCTAAAGGCGGTGAATAAGGAAGGGTAATTGGCATACCATATTATATCTTAAGGTATCTTCCTTGTGACAATATTTTCCTTAATTGAAAATATAAAATGCAATAACGTACCGCCGTGATCTTAAATACTAAACTCACCTTGCCATATTTGATTCTTGTAATCTATTTTTAATTGTTTAGGGTGCATTTTTTGTGAGGCACTAGAATCAAATCTTCTTTTTTCGGGAAAATTTTTTGCAAATTCAATGGGGTCACAGGAAGCTGATTCAACTGGATGAAAAGCAACACTCAAATTATCGTTAACCGTAGCACTGTTAAAGTTGGCATTATCTGTAAATAAAACCCGTTTTTTAACCACACATGAAAAATATAATTGCATTTCAACAATGAGAGGACTGTTTTTTTTTATGAACTCACGCTGTGCACGTTTAGTCCATTCAATGGATAAAGGCTTGTCTTTTAATGTAATGCGTTCGTTATAAGCGTATGGATTTAGCCATTTATCAATAAGGTAAAAGGGATTTATACCGGGGCCAAAAGAGAATAAGCTTTGATTTTTCATAATAGTGGCACCTGTTTAAAAGTTTTAACCGTAGTTTTACCGTGATATTGATCGTATCATATTCGCACATCACACCCACCGGTGCTTTTATTTTATCTTAAGGTTGATGGTTGGTTTATTTTTTTACTGGAAATAACAAACTACCTACTTTTAAAGTAAACAATACCCAAGGTGTACCGTGTAGAAATAAATCAAAAATATCAATCGGTTTACTTAAGTGTCCGTTGAGCAACATAGTGATTTTTTCAACTATGTGTGGCTCAGGTTTAAAGGGTGCCAAGCCTAGGGTGGCAACCAATAAGATAATAATAGGCCAACTTAGGGACTGTATCCAACGCATGGTCTACTCCTGTTTTGTGTGTCATAATGTTAATAAGTTCAATTTGAAGTATTTTCATCCATAGTATGAGCATGAATAACCCTGCTATTAGTGAAAGGGGGCAATTATAGAGTATAATTTTAGTATATTCTAATATTGTTTTTGATGCTGACTGGTTATTTTGTATGAACTATTTTAGTTTGCCTGTGTCGTAGTACGTTAAATTAAAAGTTAAAATGAATTAAAATGCTTGAGACCCTAGATAAATTATTACCTTCCGATTTTCCTTCCATTTCACGACAAAAGCTTGAAACCTTGCAGGTTAATTTGGGCTATAAATGCAACCAGCAATGCTTACATTGTCACGTCAATGCCGGGCCTAATCGAAAAGAAGTGATGACCAGAGAAACGATTGGTTCCGTACTGCAAGCTATTGAGAAACTAAAGGTTAATAATCTTGATTTAACCGGTGGTGCGCCTGAACTTAATCCTGAGTTTCGTTATTTAGTCGAACAGGCTACAAATATGTCCGTACATATTATGGATAGGTGTAATTTAACTATTTTAACTGAACCGGGGCAGGAAGATTTAGCAAATTTTTTAGCGACCAATAAAGTTGAAGTGATTGCTTCATTACCCTGCTATACTGAAGGCAATGTTGATGGCCAACGTGGTAAGGGTGTTTATAAAAAAAGTTTACAAGGTTTAAAAATGTTAAATGACCTCGGATACGGGCAAGCTAACTCAGCGTTGCAGCTTAACCTAGTTTATAATCCGGGCGGTGCATTTTTACCACCATCGCAACAAGATTTGGAACGTGATTATAAAGAAAAATTATTGAGCGATCATGGTATCGTGTTTAATGCTTTATATACTATTACCAATATGCCGATTAAACGTTTTGGTAGTACGCTTTTATCAAAAGGCACCTTTGAAGAATACATGTTGTTATTAAAGTCTGCATATCAACCAACTAATTTATCCACGGTTATGTGCTGTTCAATGGTAAGTGTTGACTGGCAAGGTTATTTATATGACTGTGACTTCAACCAAATGCTAAACTTACCGATTAAAGATACATCAAACCAGAAATTACATCTGGATTCTATTGATAACGATACCTTGAACGAATTACCCATTTACATTGCTGACCATTGTTACGGCTGTACAGCTGGGCAGGGTAGCAGTTGTGGTGGGGCACTATTAGATTAAATTTGGAGTTGAAGTAATGGACGTAAAGTCATCTGTATTAGAACGTTATTCAGAAGGTGCAAAGGCACAGCAAGCCGATCTGTGCTGCCCGGTTGATTATAATACCGACTTATTAAAAATTTTACCCAAGGAAATTTTGGAGCGTGATTATGGTTGTGGTGATCCATCACGCTATGTACGTGGAGGTGATACAGTCCTTGATCTAGGCAGTGGTGGTGGGAAAATTTGTTATATTGCGGCTCAATTAGTGGGAGAGTTGGGTCATGTGATTGGTTTGGATATGAATCAGGACATGTTAAATCTAGCACAAAAATACAAGCAGGAGATGGCAGATAAAATTGGTGGTGACCGTGTCAATTTTCATTATGGACACATTCAGGATTTAGCTCTAGATTTAAACGCAGCCGATATTTATTTAAAGGAACACCCGGTACAAAATAAAGATGATCTGGAAAAATTTGATGCATGGCAAATAAAACAAAAGCATAATCAGCCTCTTATTGCTGATAACTCAATTGATTTAATCGTTTCGAATTGTGTATTAAACTTAGTGGATGACACGCAAAAATTACAACTGATCACTGAAATATTTCGAGTTTTAAAACCCGGTGGTCGGGTTGCTATTTCTGATATTATCAGTGATGAATTTGTACCGGACGAAATGAAAGCCGATCCAGAGCTATGGAGTGGCTGTATTTCAGGGGTTTTTCAAGAAAAAGAATTTTTGCAAAAGTTCATTGATGCTGGTTTTTATTCGGTTGCCTATGATAAATGGGATAACACACCTTGGAAAATAATTAATAATATTGAGTTCCGTTCAGTGACATTAACAGCAGTTAAGCCTGAACAATCGACGGCCTTAGACGCAGGCCATACGGTAATGTATAAAGGAGCATTTGCATCTGTAACGGATGACAAGGGCTATGTTTTTGATCGCGGCGATCGTATTGCAGTCAGTGATGTTCATTTTAATGCACTACGTTATAGCACGTTAGTCAAAGATTTCATTTTTATCGAACCAGAGAAAAGCCCCTGTTGTGCCTCTACGTGGGTAGACTCACTCTTTACTGTGCGAGCTATTGCTGACTCTAAAATTGGTTCGAGCGTTGGTTCTGGAAATAAACCCGCCTCTAGCTCTTTCTGTGGGTAAAATATTATTCCAGCATCGCACCTTTCGATTATTATACCAACGCTGAATGAAGCATGTTCAATCAATAAAACCTTGTCTAGACTTTCAGCTTTAAAAGCTAATGGACATGAAATTATTATTGTTGATGGAGGTAGTACCGATAAAACTCTTTCTATTTGTAATCAATACGCAACTAAAGTATTGAATTCAGACAAAGGGCGTGCAAAACAAATGAACATGGGAGCGAAACAGGCTTCGAATAACATACTTGTTTTTTTACATGCTGATACGTTGGTCCCCGTTGAGCTTGAGCAACTTATACTAGTAGCTTTACAAAATAAACAGTGGGGATTTTTTAAAATAAAATTAAGTGGTACGCATGTTTTTTTGCGTATGATTGAATTTTTTATGAATCTACGTTCCCGCCTTTCTGGTATTGCTACGGGTGACCAAGTTATTTTTACATATAAAAAATCTTTTGAGCTTATCCATGGTTTTAAAGATATTCCTTTAATGGAAGATATTGCACTATCTAAAAACCTAAAGAAACTATCTCGTCCTGCGTGTGTGAGTGAAGCCGTTATATCATCAAGTCGCCGTTGGGAAATACATGGTTATCTACAAACCATTTTATTAATGTGGTTCTTGCGTTTGCTGTATTTTTTAGGTGTGCCGCCTAGCCGACTAGTCAAACTATACGATTAAAGATGGTGAGTTTCTCTTATCCCAATAATCGAATTCTTGTTTTTACAAAACCACCCATTGCAGGAAAATGTAAATCACGCTTAATTCCTGCATTAGGAAAAGAGGGTGCAGCTGAATTACAAGCTCGGCTAATAAAAAAAATAATAACAGATTTGTCAGAATTTAATCTCTGCCCATTTGAAATATGGCAAAGTGAACCGAGTTCGTATTTTGATAAATTATTCGCTGAACAAAAAATGACTACTCGTGTTTGCACACAACAAGGTAATAATTTAGGCGAACGCATGTCCAACGCATTAGAACAGTCACTTCAAGATACTCACAGTGTTATTATTATTGGTTCTGATTGTATTTTGTATTCTAAAACTTATCTGCATAAAGCCATTGTCAGTTTACAAACGCAACAGGTGGTGATTGGGCCTGCCTTGGATGGCGGTTATGTTTTAATTGGTACAAACCAACATTTTCCAGGCTTGTTTGAGGGGGTTAACTGGGGAATGGACATTGTTTTTGAACAAACGATTTCAAAGTTACAGGATGGAAATAAGACTTATACTATTCTCAATAGCCTGTGGGATATTGATACGGCTGAAGATTTAAAGAGTCTTCGTCAATTTGCACCTGAGATATTAGATTTTTAAGCGTGAATTTCACTTAAATATCAATAGGTTATAACTTAATTTGCTGCCTCTAATACGGTGTTTTAAAAACACATATATTTCAAAGGCTTACATGCCATTTAATATTAAGACATCAGCCACTAAAATACACGAAAAATCATTAAAATGTCATATTTTGACCATAAATTGCGTCTGGAATTGTGTATTATACGCATATATATAACAATCGACATACTGTGAAAATGTACCTAAACTTTTTTAATTTGCATGAACGCCCTTTTAAGTTGAATTCCGATCACAAGTTTTTATTTAATAGTGAAGGACATTTAGCCGCTCTTGCGATGTTCAAAAAATTAATTCGATCTGATGCAGAAAATATTTGTGTACTCACGGGTGAAATTGGCTCTGGGAAAACAACATTAAGTCAGGCATTTATGTCGACTCTGGGGCCGGGATATCTGGTTGCAAAAATTCATCAAACACAATTAAGTCCTAATGAATTTCTCCAAATGTTACTACTTGAATTTGGAATTAATTTATTTGTAAACAGTAAGGCAGAGCTTCTTGAAAAATTAACGGAGTATCTGCTTGAACAGCAATATGCAAAGAAAAAAATTGTTCTCATTGTTGATGAAGCACAAAATTTAAAAACAGATGTTTTATTATTAGTTAAAACTTTAACCGAATTGCAATCTATGGATGGTACACCTCTGCTAAGGATAATTTTAATTGGGCAGCCAGAATTTTCTGTAACACTTGAGTCGAGCGAGTTATCTTCTTTAACACGAAAAATAAAATTACGTTATCATTTAGACGCGATGTTAAAAGAAGAAATAAAAAATTATATTTCACATCGTTTAAAAATAGCAGGCCCATCTCACGAGGTTGAATTTACTGCTGACGTGACTCCTCTTATTTACCTCTATACTGGGGGTAGGGCGCGGTTAATTAATGTTTTGTTTGATCATGCACTATTAGCGGCCTATGTTGAAAATAAAAAATCAATTAATTCAAATATTCTTGAGTCTGCGGTAGAAGAATTACAATGGGTTCCGTTTGGTATGGAACCGACAGGTAAGATATTCAAGTTTACCGAAACAAAAATCAGCAATGCTTATGAATTTTTTATTATTCTAAGCAAAAATGGAAGCTACCTACAAGAATATTTAGTTAACAAAAAACGTCTGCACATTGGTCGACATTCTGATAACGATATAAGAATTAAAAGTGATAAAATCAGTCGGCAACATGCTATTATTATTTATCATGAAAATGAATTCTTTATTCGTGACATGAGTAGTAAAAATGGAACCTATGTAGACAATAAAAGAATTGATATGCAGCAGCTTATTGATGGCGCAATCATTGAGATTGGCGACTATACTTTAATTTTTAAGGCAAAAAATATTTCAGTTGCAAAAGTTCACAATAATGAAAATATAAATATTTTAGATATTCCTAGACAAGCATAATTTAATTATAGTAACAGTAAGCAGTATGATAATTTTCAATCTTAAATGTAATCATGAACACCACTTTGAAGGTTGGTTTAAAAATAAAGACGAATTTGATCGTCAAATAAAAAACAATCTGGTAAGTTGCCCTCAATGTGGTAGTGAAAGTATCCTAAAAACTCCCACAGCAAGTCGAATTAATACTCTTTCAATAAAGTCAAATTTTAAAAAAGAAAAATCATCATCGGTTGTTAGTCCTCAAGAAATAAAAATGATTTCTGAACAATTTATTGAAAAATTATCGGATTATGTGGAAGATAATTTTACATACGTTGGAAATGATTTCCCTGATGAAGTTCGAAAAATTTATTATGGTGAAACTGAACCACAAAATATATACGGTCAGGCAACCCAGAATGAAATAAAAAGTCTTAACGAGGAAGGTGTTTCGATTATTACCGTTCCTATAAAGTCTAACGGAAAAGGTAAGCTGAATTAATCCTTGCTAGGTTAAGATAAATTATTATATTTTTTGGTTTTCTTTTAAGATTAGTTAATATATTTAGAAATATTTCTTTCGTTCCATCTATCTCATATGAATAATCTATTGCATACAGACTTTTATTTAATGTATCGCATACATTAGTCAGACTATCCGGTATATTGTATTCACGACTTAACCTGTAAAGCCATTGATTTGTCGTTATATTTGTTGGCCATTCTTTTGCTCTTGAGTAATCTTTTAAAGCTTCTTTAATGTCATTAAATGTTTCTGCGTTACGAATTTTAAGTCTGTATTTTGAATAATATTTATGTTTTCTAAATAAACGAATAATGAACCAGAAGGTTTTTAAAGTTATGACATAAATAATATAAAGAGAAATTAATATTAATATTATCTGTATAAACCAGTGTAAAACAAGCAGTTTAGGATGCTTATATATTATTGATTTTAATAAACCTGTTTCAGGATCAAAATATTGCAGTTGGATATTTTTAATAGGTAGAAAACCATTTGATAACGGTGTAAATGCAAAGTCTGTTATTTTTTTACCGATAATACTATTATTTAGAACACTCGTATTAAGCTGAATATTAAGTAGAGAAAAATTGATATCTGTATTTTTTGAAAGACCGTATATCTGGACTAATGATGGTAACCATTTTGTCGGAACACCCTTGCCCGTCAAAGTGTATTGTATAATCGCTGTATTGTTGGGTTGCAATAGCGTTTTAGGTAATTCCAGATAGCGTGAGCTTAATATAATTTTCCCGACAGGAATAGTGGGGTTAATATAAATGGGAAGTTTCTTTACGTTGAAACTTATTTTTTGGAAGTAAAATTTATATCGGGGAACTCCATTCTTTACATATTCAATTACGGGTAGAGATAGTATTGTATTTTGTGCATATAGAAAAAAAACATCCCAACCAATTTTATGTTTGTAACGTGTTTCCCCGTTGATTGTTATCTTTCGAGTTGTTTGTGGAATAAGATAACTATCATTACCTTTTTGATTAATATTGGCATTGTTTAATATTATATTTTTTTCAGTCGTTGTTATGGTAACTATTATCCTAGTTTGTTCTCTAACCCACGGGTTTAAATTAGTTTCATCAATGCTGACTAGAATAGATTGGTTATTTTGTGTTAATGGAGCTGTAACCGTAATATTGACTGGAGTACTTTTATATTGTTTGTATTTCAATGCAGGAATTAAAACTATTCCTTCGTGTGAAGGAAATAGTTTTACTTTATAAATCACATAGGTTTTATTGCTGAGCTGACTTATTATTGAATAATTAAAGTTGCTTTTTAATGGCTTAAGCAAGGTTGAAATATTGATTTTATTCTTTAGTGGCACCTTAAGTTTAATTTTAAACGATTTACCATATTCAATTGTTTTTTTATGGGTAATCAAATGAATATTGGTTGATTCAACCTGTTTTTCTTGAGCAGCTATTGCATAATTAAAAGCTAGTAGCATATAGCATATTAATACCGCTATACCAATCTTTGGTATAGACATCACCATGGGTTAGCACCGGGTTTTGTATGAGGTTTTTCTACTGGAGCGGGGAAGCCTTCTTCAATTTCAAATAATCGTTTCCACAAATTGAAGTTATCTATTTTTTCCTGATTGACTAGTAATTCAACCATATCGAGTGTCGTGTGGTCAAAATTCCAATCCTTGTTTAGTGATGGTTTGTCTATCTTAGTTGAACTTATTCTTGAATATTTTATTCCTCTTTGAATCAACAGATTGGCTAATTTCTCGTCTAAAGGTAAAGAATAGAGTGTGAGTTTATCCGTATTGTCTCCTAATGTTACTTTTGAGTTTCCAACGTCGATACCTTGTTCTACATCAGATATTCTGGGGCCCGAGCTAGCTCGTGTTGATGATGTCTTTTTCATCTTACGAAGTAAGGCGAGGGCTTTTTTAACTTTCTTATCCAAAGTGATTGCATATTTTAGGTTTATCTCTGCTTTGTTGAAATTGGGTTTGTATTTTAAAGTATCTTTGTATAGGTTAATAGCTTGCGGATAATCGCCAATAAGGTAATAACTGTTAGCTAGATTATATAAAGCCCATGCACGTCTTTTCTGGTTATTAGTTGCTAGCACGGCTTTAATATAATAGTGAATGGCTTTTAAATAGTTCTTTTGTTTATATAAAGAATTAGCCTGACCAAAAATGGCATCAAAGCCAGTGGATTTTTTGAATAAGGATTCAGCTTTTATGTAGTTCTTCTTAAGATAGGCCTTGTTTGCTAGATCTAATGGAGACTCCTTTGCTTCAGATGATGAAGGTATTGTCGAAAAAATAAATAAAAGTCCAACCATTAAATATATGGCTATATGGTTAATTTTATTAGCCTTTATACGGGTGCGAAAACGTAAAGAAGTGCTACTTATTGTAATAGTGCCTAACAGGTAAAAAAATATGGCTGGAATTAAAAACCAGTTATACAGTTGCTTCCATATAATAACCGTATGGCTTGATGTTTGAATAGAAGAATGCTTGACAGGGAAAGCGGTTAATTTAATATTTGTTGTATCTAAATCTGTATTAGCCGTTTGATATTTCCCTTTGTAATAGGCTGCTATTTCTTTAAGGTTGGTTTTATTCAATCGGCTAATAACAGCATGATTTTTATAGGTTAACCAACCTCCTTTTTTAAGGGGAATAGCCTGTCCTTGAGGGGTTCCTATGCCAAAAACATTAATCTGAATGTTTTTGGCTGTCGGCAGTTTAGACAATATTTTTTTCTGGCTAAAATCGCCATCACTGAATAAAATAATGGATTTATTCTTTACTGCAGACTGATTTAATAATGTAATAGCCTGTTTTAGTCCAGCTTTATAGTTTGAACCTTCAACTGGCAGCATATTAGGTCGTATTGATTTTATAACCTGTCGGATCACGCTACTGTCGTATGTTAAAGGGATAACGGTATGTGCATTATTTGCATATACGACCAGACTGAATAATCGTTGAGTGGTTGTGGCCAGAATAGTATCAATAAGAAGTTTTGCTTTTGATATTCGATTAGGATAAACATCTTCGGCTAGCATTGATCTGGATAAATCCAGTACGATAACCGTTGCATTATTATAGGTTTTTTGATTAACAGATGAACGTTCATCGATACTTATTCTTGGGCCGGATAAGGCAATGCAAAATAATATCCACGCTATGGAGGCCACTATTTTCCCATGAAAAATAGTGTTCGATAATGAATTTTTATTTTTTTCAATAACCCAGGTAAGTAATTTTTTATCGCAATAACGGTTGGGGGAAATAAAGTTTCTTAAATACGATATGATAAGAATAACAGGGGGTAAAAACATCCCGATTAAGAAATAGGGGTCACTAAAATTAAGTGGTGTAATAAAATTAAACATGGTGATTTTTGAATGAGAATGAACGTATTAAATAATGGCTGAACACTAAAAGTAAGAAAACTCCTAATGGCCATTGATATAGCGGGATTTTAATGTATTTGGGTTCAGTTTTTATTTTTGTTTTTTTAGACTTTAATATTTCTTGTATAATCCCTGTTAATGATGCTGTATTTTTTGCCCAAAAAAACTCTCCTTTTGCAGATTGTGCAATATTTTTAAGTCGTTCAAAACTGGCGGGGTGATAAATTAATGTTGAGTTATTGACATCTGATTTTTTATAAGTATTAGACCCAATTGCAACCACATAAAGTTTATAACCTTTTTGTTTTATATATTCCGCAACAATTCTTGGGTCAATATCTCTTGGTGGCCTTAATACATCGGTTATCAATATAATACTTGGAGCTGATGATTTATCGTTTAAACGAGTATTATGTAAATAATTAAGTGTGTATAACAAAGCTTTTTGGGGGTTGCTAGTTCTACCAGTTAACGTGGTTTCAAGCCTAGGAATCATTTTCTTGATCAAATTAGTGTCGGTGGTAAAGGGTAGGAGCGTATGAGCCTCTTCTGAGTAAGTGATAAGACTAATACGATTACCTGATAATTTGTTAGCAAAATTTAAAAGCACACTTTTTACCATTGTTAATCGAGTGACACGTTTTTTGTCAATAAAGTAGTCTTTAAGTACCATGCTTACTTCATTGTCTACCAGAAAGACAATGTCACGATTATTAGGTGGTTCGGGAATTTTTTCCCCTGTTTGATAGGGTGCAGCTAGGGCAATAAAGAGAAGGCTTACAAGTAGCAGGTTAAATATTTTTTTAAAATAAAGTGTTTTATCTGTTTGTGAACGCCCTTGTTTATTTATTATTTGGGTTAATAATTTATAATAAGGATGATGGTAGGTGTATTTAAAGGTTAGCCGATGCAATATATTATTAAAGGTAACTTTTTTTAGTATCAATATAAAAAAAGACAAAGCTGCAAAAATATAGAGCCAGACAGGTTGCAAAAAATATATTGATTCAAAATGGGGGGTGCCGCTCATTAGCTTATAACCATTTGGTTGGCATTTTAATGAGTGTGATAATATGTTTCGGGCTAGCTATTGTATTAGCATAACAAGCTTTTAATAATTCTAATCGGTAATCTACTCCAATTTTTTTATTTAAGTGTAATTTTTTTTCAATATAAATTGTATCTTTTTCAAGCCTAAATAATGAAAGTATTTTTTTTGCAATTTTTCGTGAATCCATCGTTTTTTTAATCTTGAAGGTTAAAATCCAAAGTTTAAATCGTAATATAATATTAAAATATTTAACTAAGACAAAAGATATTAATAATGCGATTAAAAATATTACTATGTATTCCCACACTGGGATTGTTTCAGTAATATTGGTGGGCTCAATAATATCTTTCCAGTTGTAGTTATTTTTAATTAAATTGTTCATTATTAAGGTTGGAATATATTATCTGTTGTTAAATATCGGCTAAATACCACACCCATGTTTTGACATTGGGATTGGTATATTTCAAATTGTTCTTTAAGTCTATTTTTATATTGGTTGATAAGTTTTTTGTTATTACAATTTATTTTTAGAGGGAGGGATAATGAATTCTCTTTTATATTAAAGTGGCCTTGATTGGGTAATTTAATTTCAATTGGGTCCAAAATTTGAGTTAAATTTGTTTTATGGTTTCGGCTAATGTTATATAAAGCAGTGATTGTTTTATCATCCATATCATGAAAATCACTTATTATCATGAGTTCAGCGCCATCCCTAAGTTGTATTTTATTTAATATATCGTTTAATGCGGGTTCACTTAAATTATTCTCTTTAAATAAGGCGGGAGTGTTCAATATTTTTATAAAAGATAACGCTGAACTCTGGCCTGTATAAGAGGCATGCCATTGTGGCTTTTTTAGAATTTGTATACCTGCAACGGTGTGTTGTTGTTGCATGGCTTTAAAAATCGAAAATATAGCAATATTGAGTGCCTGCTTAATTTTAAGTTGTTTGCGTGTGCCAAAGTACATATCTCGACGTTGATCCAGAACAAGGTAGAAAGATGGACGTTTATCTTCATTGTAAATATTGGTGTAAAGTTGCTGTGTACGAGCATAAGTTCGCCAGTTAATATGACGTGAATCACTGCCTGACTGGTAAGGTTTATTTTCTTCAAAGTCAATCCCCGAACCGCGAGTACGTGATTGTAGATCGCCGGCCATGCTTTCTAGCGATATTTTGTTTGATTCAGAATATGTTAAGCGACTGGTTTTTGCTTTTTCCTGTAGTTGATTAATTTCATCATCAGACAGACTAACATCGTTGATAGTCTTTTTGTTAAAGGTTTGGAGCTTATTAGAGAAGAAAGTAGGCAACATGTATGTATGATTTTATGGAATATTGATCAATTCAATAATTTTATCGATAAGTTGATCGGCGGTGACATTATTTGCTTTAGCAGTAAAACTGGGAATAATACGATGACGTAAAATATCGGGAGCAACTTCAATAATATCATCGGGAATAAGATAATCACGTGCATTCAGATAAGCCAACGCGCTTGCAGCACGTAATAACGAGATTGATGCTCGAGGTGATGCAGGTGAGTCTATATAACCGCCCCAACTATTATCAATTTTTTCAATATCACGTGTGGCAGTTACAATATTGACCACATATTTTTCCAGCGATTCTTCAACATGTATTTCTGCAACCTGACGTCGTGCTTTTAATACTGTTTCGGGTTGTAATAAGCTTGAGTTCAATAAATTGTCATCACCAAAATGAGTTTGACGATCACGCTTTAAAATAAGTAATTCATTTTCATTGGACGGGTAGTCAATGACCACATGTAATAAGAAACGATCAAGTTGTGCTTCTGGTAACGGGTAGGTGCCCATTTGCTCTAATGGATTCTGGGTTGCCATAACAAAAAACAAATCAGGAAGCGGATGAGTCGTACTGCCAACGGATACCTGATGTTCCCCCATTGCTTCGAGCAGTGCCGATTGAACTTTGGGTGGCGCACGGTTGATTTCGTCAGCTAAAACGATTTCATTAAAAAGTGGACCTGCAGAGAATTTAAATTCACTGGTATTCGGGTCAAAGATATCACTGCCGGTAATATCTGATGGCATCAGGTCGGGCGTAAATTGAATACGTTGAAAATGGGCATGCACACCGCTAGCCAGTGCTTTAACCGCCGTTGTTTTTGCCAGTCCCGGTGGTCCTTCAAGCAATAAATGACCTCCGGTTAGTAAACCAATAATGAGTCTGTCGATGAGAGCAGACTGGCCTATAATGACGGACTGTAAATCTTCACGTAATTGCGAGAAGGCTGCCTGTGTTTCTTGCATGTAGCTTGATACCTTAAGTTAATTGTTCATTGTAGTTAAATGCTAAAATAGCGGATATTTTCAAACGTTTAATGACTCACTCAGTATACTATATCTATTAATCGCTAATGACACAAAATAATCAACCTATCTGCAATGTTAAGACCAATATTATTACCGGTTTTTTAGGTGTAGGTAAAACAACAGCCATTATTAAACTGCTTAATAAACGTTTGCCTACCGAGCATTGGGCTGTTCTGGTTAATGAGTTTGGTGAGATGGGGATTGATGGCCATCTTATGCAAAATAATGATACATCCATTACGATTAAGCAAGTTCCCGGAGGTTGCATCTGCTGTGCGGCAGGCTTGCCGTTGCAAGTTGCAGTTAACCAACTATTAAAACAAACTCATCCTGACAGATTGATTATTGAACCCAGTGGAATGGGGCATCCCCGTAAAATTCTGAAATCATTAACTGAACAACTCTATCACGGCGTACTAGATATGCGAGCTTGCCTGTGCTTGCTTGATCCCCGGAAGTTAAAAGAAGCACGTTACCTCGAAAGTGAATTATTTATCGATCAGCTCGATGTAGCCGACAGGGTGGTCGCCAATAAAACCGACTTATGTGGTAGCGAAGATAAACAATATTTTGCCGACTTTATCGCACAATACAACGGTGTCAAATCCACTGCATGGGTGACTCAGGGTGAAATACAGCTGGAGTGGCTCAACGCGGCACATCAATCTTCTAAGCTTGCTGGCCGAGCATTACTTAGCGGGGAATTTGAATCCAGCTTTAATAAGGTGAGCATTGAGTTACCAGCGGCTTGCATTTTTGATGCACAAAAGCTTAGCGTGTTTTTAGGGCAGCTACATGCCGAACGGATTAAAGGCTTTGTTCATACGAATACTGGTTTTGTTGTGATCAATTACTCTGAAGGTGCTTTTATGCTGCAATCATCGGAAAAGAGTGAGATTAACCGTATCGAGATTATTTCACTCAGCGTTTTAAATAAAATGGGGATTATGCGTGACCTAGATAATTGTCTAGTTAGCTAATTTTAAACTGTTGAAACAATCTTCATCATTGTAAAGCTATGTAAATCAATAAGATAGATTATTTAGTGACTTTCCCCTGTTTATGCTTGACATTGTTTCAGTATACGTTATTCTATTATTCAAGTAATTAATTGAATAGCAGGTGTTTTATGTCTTTAACAATTCTTTTAGCGGGTTTATTTACAGGTTTATTGTTAGGAATCTTTGGTAGTGGGGGCTCGATAGCAACAACACCAGCATTGCTTTATTTGCTAAATATTGAGCCAAAATCTGCCATTGCGATGAGTCTTGGAATTGTAGCGATTACGGCAACAATTACATCCGTACAGCATTGGCGGCATGGCAATGTTAATTTAAAAGTGACTGCAGTCTTTGGTGCTTTTGGGATGATGGGCACCTATGGTGGTGCATTATTGGGTGTTATCACACCTGTCACGATTCAACTAACTATCTTTGCCCTCGTTATGTATGCCGCCGCATGGAAAATGTTGAATCAAAAACAAAATCATAAGTCTGTTGCTGCTGCTGCTGTGGAATGCCTTGATGGTAGTTGCGACAAATTTCAATATACACATATTGCCATTCACGGTGTAACAGTAGGAGTATTAACTGGGGTAGTGGGTGTTGGTGGTGGATTCTTAATTGTACCTGCATTAGTTCTGTTATCTGGCTTGTCAATGAAACAGGCTGTTGGTACTTCTCTGAGTATTGTTGCACTTAAATCGTTCGCAGGATTCGCCGGTTATGCAGGTGCAGTTGAAATTAACTATTCGTTAATGGCAAGTTTTACGGGTGTCGCTATCGTTAGCAGTATTATCGGTAGCCATATTAGTAATCGTTTACCCGCTGCGTTGTTACAGCGAGGCTTTGGAATATTTTTAGTTTTTGTTGCCAGTTATATTATGTTCAAGAGTGTAATTTAAAATGATATCAATGGAATATAATTTATAAAACTTATCTGTTCGTGCTTTTACAAAAGATTTTACTACAGTGAAAAGAATAGAGTGATGCAAAGCAAAAACATAATTAACCATCAGCCCCGTAGCCTGAATAGCTCGCAACAGGATCTTATGCCATCGCGTTATAGCCTGTCCGTTCAGATATTCAGTATGCTGGCTTTTACCCTCGCTTTTGTTGGCTGGCTAAATGAAAGCTGGTTGATGTGGTTTGAAAATCCTATCTGGCTAAATCGTTATACGGAATATGCCATTATTCTGGGTTTTGGACTTTGGCGAATTATTGCAGAAAAAAACATTTACACCCGAAAACGTCTGATTATTCTGGTGACCATGGTCACCGTATTCTGGTGGTTAATTCCCTGGCTGTATCCTGTTTATGAACCTTATGTTGGTTTTCTCTGGGCTCAGCCTGTTTTTCCATCTTTACATGTTCCCGGAACGATTACTTTCTTTTTAATTCTTGCTGCAGTGTTTTTGTTTGGTCGCCGGATTATCTGTGGATTTAACTGCCCCTGTGTTGGTATTCGAGAAACGGTTGGTTTTGTTTTTCGTGATCGTACCCTGCGCTCTAACTGGACCTGGGCATTACGTCATTCCAAATGGATTTTCTTTAGTTACTATGTTGGTGTGATGGTGGTGACACAGTTCCCTCCTAACTCCTGGACGGTCAGCTTTGTTGGTGGTTTTTATTTAGTTGTTGCCATGACTTATTTTGGCAGTTTTTTTATCGCCCCGTTAGTTGGTAATCGTTTTTATTGTCGTTATCTCTGTCCTTACGGTGCAACTTTTGGCTTGCTTAATCATGCGGGTTTTTATGGTATTAACATGGACACGGAAAAGTGTATTGACTGCCAACGTTGTGAACAGGTATGTGATATGGGAATACCTGTGTGGCATCAGGGTATGGATGCTGGCCGTGTTACCGCACTGGAAGATTGCATGGGTTGTGCTCGATGCGTGGTGTCCTGTCCCACTGATGCACTGGAAATTAGAGATGTACGAAATCTGTTTAAAAAAACGCTGGTACAAAATGCCAGCTACTTACTAAAACGTGATAAGCCAGCCAATATCAACCGTAAAGACTACGATCTGCGACCTGCGATTGAACGTAAAACAGATTGGGCTGAAATAACTCGTACCCCCGAGCTTGCCAGTATGCAAGCACAGGCCAGTCGCTGTCTGGATTGTGGTTTACCCGGTTGCAGTAATGCATGTCCATTACAAAATCGTATTCCGGAATGGTTGGAACAAGTAGCTGCAGGAAATATACAACAGGCAGCAGTCATTGCGCAAAGCACCAGTAACATGCCTGAAATTTGTGGAACACTTTGTCCGCAACATCGACTTTGTGAAGGAGCATGTACCAAAGCAAATGAGCCTGGTGGTGCAGTCACCATTGGTGCAATTGAGCGTTATCTCACAAATACCGCATTAGAAAATAACTGGCAAGCACAGATAAAAACAGCCTCTATTAAAAAGCAGGTTGCCATTATAGGTGCTGGCCCTGCCGGATTGGCCTGTGCTGATGAACTCAGTAAAGCGGGTTGCAAGATAACGGTTTATGAGCGGGAAAAAGTCATTGGTGGTTTACTGGCAACAGCCGTTCCATCTTTTAAATTAGATAAAAGTATGTTGAAAAAACGCTATGAATTATTACAACAACAAGGTGTAGTATTTGAACTGGCTAAAAATGTTGATGCAGAACTTTTACAACAACTGCTTCAAAATAATGATGCTATTTTTATGGGTACGGGCGCACAAAGTTCACGAAATTTAAAATTACCCGGTCAGCAATTGATTGGTGTAACAGATGCTATTTCATATCTGTCTGAAATTAATCAGCAGCAGAATTACACCGCTATGAATGCTAAACAGGTCATTGTATTAGGTGGTGGAGACAGTGCTATGGACTGTGCCCGCTCTGCAATACGCCAGGGGGCATCAAAAGTAACGGTTGTTTATCGTGGCTCAGAAGAAAAAATGCGTGCTTCAGCTAAAGAAAAACTGGCAGCAGTGGATGAAGGTGTGCATTTTGTGTTTGATCATTATCCTGTGGAAATACGGGGGGATAAAACAGTGAGCAGTATCTGCTTTAAAAATCATGATATTGATACCAGTATAGATTGTGATTCAGTTATCTTTGCTATAGGCCAGATTAACAAAACAGAAAACTGGATGACTCAACTGGATATACAGACCAATGAGCAGGGCACCATTGTTATTAACAAACGGGGGCAGACCAGCCATAAAAAAATCTATGCTGGTGGCGATAATACCAATGGGCCGGATCTGGTGGTAACGGCAATTGTTTCAGGACGAACTGCAGCAGAGGGTATTTTGCAAAGCTTTAAGCCTCTAGAGAAAATCAGAACAAAGTTCAAACAGAAAATTAATATTAAACAACCAATCACAGTTGCAGCCACGAAGTATCAAGCTGGAGAACACGGATGAAATTTGTAATGGCAATTTTAATGATGTTATTTTCATCAGCTGTCTGTGCTCATCACAATAAAGGTCACATGATGTTATTAGAAAATAGCGAACAAGTCATAGCAGGTACACAGCAGGGAGCTGGAGGCGGTTTATTTTTGTTACTCTGGATATCTGTACTTATTCTGCTCTTACTGGGTTTTGTGCGCTGGTGGAAAGGGCGTTCATGAAATCCAGACATGTAAAGTATATTTGGATACCGGTCATTCTTTCCCTGATTTTTATTCCGGCTGGTTTTTATTATGTTAACTGGAGCAAGAGCGGTGAGGGTGCCGGCTTATATTCTCGTGACTGGTTACCGGATGCACTTTTTGCTTACTGGAATCCTGATGATTTTTATCAATCAGTAAAATCAGTTGTAGGTGTCTTTGAGGGCAAAGACTGTATCAATTGTCATAAGGCAGTAACGCCGGGGATTGTAAAAGACTGGCAGGCATCACGTCATTCAAAAGTAGATAAAAAAGTTTATTGCAACGCCTGTCATGGCAGCAACCATGAGAATCTGCATTTACCCACACCGAAAGTCTGTGCCACATGCCATAGCAAACAGCATAACCAGTTTAAAGATGAAAAACGTTATGGTTTCCCCAGTCATGCACTGGCGATGGAGCGAGCATTGGATGCAAAACATTTTGTTGATAAACCAAAGGCTGAAGTAACCGCTTGCCTGCAATGTCATTCAGTTGCCACCAAATGTGACTCTTGTCATAGTCGTCATAAATTCAGTGCTGCCGAAGCACGACGACCTGAAGCCTGCATTACCTGTCATAGTGGACCGCCACACCCTGATGATGAAACATTTTTTAATTCTGCTCATGGTCAGATTTATCTTAAAGAAGGTGAAAACTGGGACTGGTCAAAACCACTTAAAAAGGGTAATTATCCGGCACCCACCTGTGCTTATTGTCATATGGATGAAGGCAAGCATCAGGTGGCGGATAAATCAATCTGGAAATTTGGTCTTAAAGAAATTAATCCATTAAGTGCAGGTAATAAAATAAAACGTAAGAAGTGGATAAAGCTTTGCAGTGATTGCCATGATAAGGATTGGTCAGCACAGCAACTTAAATCCATGGATGTTGAACGTAAACGAACATGGAACAAGCTCTATGAAGCTGAAGGTATTCTTAAAGATCTGCGTGCAAGTAATAACCTGTTCCCATCCGTCGCTCAGCGACCTTTTTACCCTGGTGACGATGCAGATAGTTTATTTCAACGAGAACGAATTGGTTTTTTTGAAGGACAGGCCTCTGCTTTTTATAATGTATCGCCCATCGAACGGGACTATTTTGAAATGTGGTACTTCGGAAATCTGGGTGCCTACAAGGGTTCTGCCCATGGTGATATTTCCTTTGTTAACAAAGCACATAAATCAATAGATATAAGTTTGAAAGAAATAAAACTCAAGGCAGAAAAACTACGGACACAAGGAAAAATAAAAATAGATGAAAGCACTATTAAAGATATCTGGTTGAAGGGTGAATATACTGATTTTAACCGGGAGAATAACTAATGGGATTCTGTTTATTCAGAAAATATTTTCCGGTTTTTATTTTAGGTCTAATCAGTATCCAGACATATGCCGCCGATAAGCCCGCCCCAACAGGTATTATTGAAAACAAAGCCTGCATTCAATGCCATGAAAAAGACAAGCCCCAGCTGATAAAAGACTGGGGGAAAAGTATTCATGCCCGTACGCAACCTGTAACTAATTGTGTTGCCTGCCATGGAAAACTTCATAAGAAAGCAGCCAGCCATGCACGTCGTGACTCAACTTGCATTGACTGCCATGGTGGAAAAAAAGCACCCGTTGTACACAGCTATACCAGTTCAAAACATGGCATCATTATGCAGCTGGAAAAAAACAGTTATGACTGGCAACAATCCCTTTCTATGGCAAACTATCGTGCCCCAGGTTGTAGTTATTGCCATCTACATAGTGCAGATCATAATATAAACAATATGACCCGACCTTCGTTAATGGATAATAATGCAGCAGATAAAATTGAAGGCAGAATACGCAGTGTCTGTCAGAACTGCCATGCACCTCGATATATCACACGTTTATTAGTTAATGGTGAAAGCATGTTGGAGATCGCTCGCAAAAAAGTACGTGAAGGATTAAAGCTTATCGATCAGGCATCCGTAAAATTCAGTCGTGCTAAACTTAAACCCGCCAGAACAATAATGAAATCAATGCAGCAGCACTTAAGGAATGTATACCTTGGTATTGGACATCAATCACCAGATTATCAATGGTGGTATGGCCAGCCGGCACTGGACGGTGACTTATTAAGAATTAAGGGACTTATAAGTGAGCTGCACAGAAACAAGTAATTAATTATGGTTTCCTTTGTTTTAATTCTCGTAGGGGAAGAGTGACGAAAAAATAATATATTACTGTTAAAGTCTATTTAACAGCAGGCTTCTATAAACTGGTGACACACAAGGGGAAAATACTAGGCGCGTCAATTTTGGGTCCGCATGCAGGTGAACTTATCCATGAAATTGTTTTAGCCATGCAAACAGGCACTAAGATAAGGGACATTTCTGCAGCCATTTACGCGTATCCGACGCTGGCACAAATCCATCGACGTGTGGTGAATTCAGCTTATGCGCCCAAATTGTTTAGTGCTGGGACACGCAAATTCGTAAAATGGATTAACCGACTACTACCATAATGCTGCTTTTATTGGAGGTTCTATTTTCCCCTTAATTTCACTTTTTAGTGAATTAATTGCAAAAAAATTGGGATTTAGGACATAAAACGCTTGACCTGGAGTTCACTCCAGCTTCTATGATTACCTCAAGTTAAGAAATTAAGTGACTTAACAACAAACATAGCTTGATATTAAGCATATATGAACGAGGTAAATAATGGTTCTTCAACATAAAATAAAATTTGGACTAAGTTTAATATTTTTATCCAGTTTTTCCATTAGCAGTGCATTTGCACACGATCCTATTTTTGGACAAGGCCCGCATGTTCTTTTTAAAGAGGGATATGAAGTTGCAACTGAATTAGAAACATCCAAAAAAGGTTCTGAAGTTGAAAATAAATTGGGGCTGGAAGTGACTTATGGTTTAACTGGAGACTGGGCAATGGGAATTGATATTCCCTATGCTATTAAAGCCGATAATGGCAATGCCTCAAGTGGTTATGGTGATGCAGCGGTGTTTACCAAGTACCGCTTCTGGCGCAGAGATAGTCTGGGCTTACAAGAAAGTGCAGCCATTTCATTAAAACTGTTTGGTCAAACGGGCGATAAAAACACAGCCCCCGCATTAGGTACAGGCACCACCGATAGTGTAGTTGGCCTGTCATATGGTTACGAAGGTCGTTCCTGGTATCGTTGGGCGAGTGTACGGTATCGTGAAAATGGAACCAACAGTGCAGGTTTAAAACGGGGTAGCAAAACCCGGGTTGACTTTGTTGTAGGTGTGCGTCCCCACCTGACGAGTTATATCGAACCGGATATGGTTTATTTACTGGAACTCAATGGCGAGCTTGGTGACCGGGCGACACTCAACGGTAATACCGTTCTTAATACGGGAGGTGATGAATGGTTTATTGCTCCTGGATTTATGTGGACCATCAAAAATTTTGCCGTAAGAGGCGGTATACAATTGCCCATAATCAGTGACTTGAATGGTACACAAGAAAAATCAGATTATCGCGCCAAGATTAGTTTTGAATGGCACTTATAGTCAATTTAATAAATTAATAACTAAGGAGTAATAAAATGAGAAAGACAATATTAATGAGTATGTTTGGCGTAGTGGTACTGTTTAGCTCCATGCAAGTGAGTTATGCCGCAGTAGGTACACACTATAATATCCGTGTTGATGGTTTAGCTTGTCCATTCTGTGCTTATGGCATTGAGAAAAAATTTAAAAAAATAGACGGCATTAGTAATATTAAAGTTGACCTTAATAAAGGTTTAGTTAGTGTGGATGCAAAAGCAGGTATGGAGCTTAAAGAAGCTAAACTCAAAAAATTATTTAATGACTCAGGCTTTACCTATCGCAGTATGAAAACTACACCGATTAAGTAAAAGTGTACGTCATTTACTATGATAATCCAGATTAAACAGAATAGTTTTTAAAATATTAAAGTGGAGTTATTTTAGTGAGTGTTCAAACATCTAACCTCAAAGACAACAGTGTTACCATTTCCACTCTGTTCACGACAACCGGTACATTAATTTGCTGTGCCATCCCGATTATCTTCGTCACACTTGGCTTAGGTGCAACGGTTGCTGCAATGACCAGTGCTTTTCCATTTTTAATTGTTTTAAGTCAGTATAAAATTTGGGTGTTTGCTTTTTCTGGATTGATGTTAGCGATGTCTGGTTGGTTAATGTACCGACCGGGACGTTCCTGCCCAAGCGATCCTGCACTAGGTCAAGCATGTAGTACAGCATTAAAATGGAATAAACGGATATATTGGACTTCAGTCGCTATCTGGAGTATTGGTTTTACTGCTGCTTATATCCTGTTGCCCGTACGTATTTGGTTAGGATTATAAATAACTATATGAGTAAGGTGAATAATATTCCAATAAGAGTTGAAGTGTTTTCGTCACCGGGTTGTAGTAAATGCAACCATGCGAAAGATGTTTTGCGCCAATTAGTTAAAAAAATAGATGCCAGTAAAGATGACAATAAAATTGAATGGCGAGAAGTGAATATATTGGATGAATTAGATTATGCGGTATCCCTTGGTGTAATGACAACACCTTCAATTGCTATTAATGGTGAACTTATTTTCTCAAGTTTACCTTCAGTGAAGATTTTGCGTACTGAATTAGAAAAAAGATTGCAAGGTTAATTATTATGATTACATTTCTTATTTCCAGTGCCATCATACTAGGTCTGTTGGCTTTTTTTGAACCTTGCACCATCGCAACGCATACACTTTTTTCAAAAAGAGTGCATGCAAAAATCGAAAAGAATTCATGTTGTCATAATTTGTTTTCAGTCTGGATTAGCCGAACCCTGTTGTTAGTGAGTATTTTTGTTGTAGCAGTTCTATTCTTGAATACACCTCACTGGAAAGTTTTTCAACCAAGCCTGATTTTAGCCGCTATTTCAATTATTTATATTGTTTCACGATTTATTTATCTTCCTGTACCACATTTAGAATTTTTTAAATTAATCCCCAACACTAAAAAACTACCTTTTGCCATACGGCTAGGTTTAACCTTACCCGCATGCACCTTGCTTTTAGTTGTGGTGGTTCTTGGCCTGGTTGTCACTGTCAACTCCATTCCGTTGGCCATCTTGTCCGGCATACTGTTCTCCAGTTTTTTTACATTGCCCATGGTGATTACGTCATATAAAGGTATTAACAACCAAGGCTTAGAGTTATTAAATCGTGCTGCAAAAGGCAGTCCGTATCTAACCGCTGTTTTACTAATAAGTGCAGCTATTTTTCTGTTGATTCCTGCGTTAAATATTAATGTTGGAACACTGAAGGCTGCATTAGAACATGCTAGTTGGACAGGTATTGGCATTGGTTTTCTTGCCGGTTTTATTTTTAGTTTTAATCCTGTTTCTTTTGCTTCGGTGCCGATGATGCTGGCTTATGTAACTAAAGCACATGAAGAACGTGGTGCCTTGATGATGGGGGGAGCGTTTGTATTAGGCATGTTGGTCACTCATGTATCACTTGGTGTTATCGCTGCATTGGGCGGTGAGTGGGTAAAATCAGTGATGGGGCGTGAGTGGGGTTTATTCCTTGGGCCACTACTGATTATTATGGGTTTAATGTGGGCTGGAGTTATTAATATTCGTTTACGTTGGTTCGGTATGAAAGGCCACATGGTCACAGGTATTTGGGGTGCCTTTTTGCTTGGTATTCCTTTTTCTGTTGCGGTCTGTCCTTTTTGTACACCGGCTTTACTGGTGGCATTGACAGCTAGTGCCAGCATCGGTTCGCCACTGTTTGGTTTTGCATTGTTACTTGCATTTGCATTGGGTAGGAGTATCCCTATTATTTTGGGTGCATGGAGTATGGGCTGGTTGGAGTCTTTGCAGATACTGGCAAAGCACCAAAAATTATTTGAACTGATTGCAGGAGTTACTCTAGTACTAACCGGTTTTTATTTATTAAATGAATACTTTTTTATTATTAAATATTGAGAAATTTTATATATTATTCATCTATGGTATTGATTGATTCAGTTATGGCTCACAAAAAATGGTGGACAGATTGAATATGTAAGCAGTTTAAAAGAATATCCTTTGTCCGTTTGATTGGCTATGAAATGTTACTGGGACGAAATACACTGTATGTATATATGGAACTAGAATGGGAGTAAACTGTCTATTCTATGCTATCTAGTTTATCAATTAATGGGTGTTTATAATGGCGCTATATCGTATTGGGGATGTCACAAGACAATTCAATGTAACGGCTGATACCTTACGTTATTATGAAAAAATTGGGTTATTAACAAATATTTCACGCACCACATCAGGGATTCGACAGTATAGTGATAAAGATTTATCTCGATTACGTTTTATTAAACGTGCCCAATACATGAATTTTTCACTGGATGAAATAAAAGACTTACTTAAAATGCGTGAGGTGCCTCAAACGGCTAAAGATAGCATCAGGCAATTAACGGCCTTAAAACTTACCGCAATAGAAGAACAGGTGAGTGAGTTAACAACATTAAAAAACGAACTGACTCTATTGCTTAACTTATGTCGTGGTAGTGAAGATGGCTGTCCCATCATTGATGAACTTGATAGCCAATTCAAAGATACTGTCTAATCACACCTAAACACCACAAGTTCCAGTATCCCAACGAAAAAGTTTTGCATGTAGGTATCGATGTAACCAAACACCAAAGGTAATACCAAAAACAGTTGCAATGGCGGCAAGAGAACCACCCCCAAGATGTACAAAAACAATTGCCGGACATGCACCTGAAATTGCCCAACCAAATCCAAACATCATGCTACCTGGTAGCGTACCGGGTTGTAGTTTTTTATCCAGTTTTGGGATGTGTTTTCGTATGATAAAAAATATAGTCATCGTAAAAAATACACCGCCAGCAAAGGTCAACCACATACGGACATCGGTTAAGGTAAACATACGAAAAAGTTCATTGTAATCACCAAAACCAATACTTGTAATAACGGCTCCAAATAATAACCCGGTAATAGAATATTTTAAATGCTCATTCATGATATAAATGCTTTCATAACTAATGATAGTGACACGGCGGATGTTACGAAAATAAATGTCGAAAGTAAGCTTGCTGGCATCATACGTGCAGAACCACTAAGGCCATGCCCTGATGTGCAACCTCCCGCCATTTGAGTGCCAAAACCAACCATAATGCCGCCAAAAAAAAGAGCGATCCATACTTCCCACAAGCCTCCAAATATCTGGCTATGGATAGTGCTTAAGTTCAGTCTAAATTGGAAGTGACCGGTTAAAATAGAAGCAAGTAACGAACCAACAAAAATTGAAACAAGAAAGGTCAGGTGTGATGTCCATCGACTTTCTTTTTCAATCATGGCTTCTTTTGTTTGCTGTGGTGTGCCATGACCTAACTCGGCCATCGCATCTTCACCAAATTCAGCGAGTGTTTCTGCCAGTAGTGTACTGTTTATTGCTTCGGCTCCTTGTGAACTTAGTGCTTCATTTTCTTTATACATTTTTTGTTGCTCACGCCAGAAGACAACCTTAGCCCAACTGCCAGATACGCCTAGCAATCGCCCAATCAACAAAAAATATAATAGGCTAATCCCAGTAAGACCGAGCGCACCTAACCACCATGGCCAATAGGCACTCATGCTTCACCTGTTGAAGTAAATGGATTTAATTTTTGAAACATTTTCACCAAAAATGAGCGGTCTGTATTACTTGAATTTATTTGAGCAGCTTCAGCTATTGCTTTAAATTCTTCTTCCGGTGTAGCAAGTAATTGTGCGCGTATCAGGTTTTCACATTTAATGCTGCCGCTTTTTATGGCATAGTCTAAAGCTGTTCTGCCTTTTAATGTTTTTTTCCATGGATTGCAGCCTTCGGCAAGCATTAGCTTGACAAGTTCTTCACTACCAATACCTGCCGCCGCCATCAGTGGGCTTAGACCTGCGCTTGTTTGTAAGTTTCTACTGCCGAGGCCTATTTTAATGATTGATTTAACAACAGGGATACGCTTTTTTTCTATCGCATTAAATAATGCAGCCGTATTGATTTCGGTCGTGGTGCGTTTTTCCAACATTTTCCCATTAGGTAACAGTGTGAGAGGTGCAACTTTACCTTCAAGTGAATAATGATAACGTTTACATTTTTCAAAATTATTTTCACAATAATGTTTTTTCCATAACATTAATGCGGGTTCCATTGCTAATAACGGGTACAACTGACAATTTGACGTGTGACTACATGACATAATATTTACCACCTACATCTGTTCATGGCATCAACAGAACAACGTACCGTGATGCCCATATTGATTATAATATTAGCAGACAAAATGGAGGGTATTCTGTACCCTTTGTTACTTAGGTAAACAATAACTAGAATGTATAATAAGGTGAAACATTTAAATGTAACTCAATGAATTTGCTTATTTTTTGCTTCTATAATAATTCGAATTGCTGAATGTATGACAATAATGGCGATAATCATGCCAATAATAATATCGGGCCAATAGGACTGAAATTGGTAAACAAAATAGGCGGCAGCTAAAACACCAATATTTGCGATCATATCATTACGTGTGCATAACCAAGTTGCACGCATATTAATATCACCATCTTTATAACGGAGTAAAAGTATAAAGCTAATCGTGTTAGCAAGCAGGGCCAGTATTCCTAAAACACCCATTGTTTCATAATGTGGGATCCCGCCGGCTATCAGCCTGCGAACAACTTCCACAGAAACACCGAAGCCCAGCACTAATTGTAAAATTCCATTGGTTAACGCGGCTCGCGTTTTCCAAAGTGATGAACGGCCTAGTGCGTACAAACCAATCGCATAAACGATAGCATCGGCAAGCATGTCGAGAGAATCAGCTAATAGCGCCGTTGACTCACTTATTATTCCAGCAGAAAATTCTGCGATAAACATCCCAGCATTCAATAACAGAACAATGATAAGTACATTACGTACTTGTTGAGTTATGTTGCTTGAAATATCACAGCCACATTTATTAGAGTGATCAGACATTGTTATTTCATTATTTTGAATATTGAATAGAATAAATATTCCGCATAAACAAATCCTTTTATTTATGCGGTTATCTATTTAAGATTTAAGTATATATTTTGAGAATCGCTCATATAACACTGGAACAACAATCAGCGTTAATAACGTCGATGAAAATAAACCACCAACAACAACCGTAGCAAGAGGGCGTTGTACTTCTGACCCCACTCCTGTTGCTAACAACATTGGGATTAAACCCAGAGCAGCGATAGCAGCAGTCATCAGCACAGGTCGTAAGCGTGATAAGGCTCCATCAAATACAGCATCTTGTATTTTAGCGCCACCAAATACTCTCTGGTTGATTGCATTCACCATTACAACACCGTTTAATACAGCAACACCAAATAGTGCAATAAAACCAATGGAGCCGGGAACAGATAAATATTGACCTGAAATAAAGAGTGCGGCGATACCACCGATAAGTGCAAGTGGAACATTAAGCATAATCAGTAATGCCTGCCCCATTGAACTAAATGCAAAATAAAGTAACAAGAAGATCAAACCTAATGATAAGGGGACAACTATCATTAAGCGCGCTTGCGCACGTTGTTGATTCTCAAATTGCCCACCAAAAACGACTGCATACCCAGGTGGCAAGTCTATTTCTTTTTTAATTCTTTGGCGAAGTTCAGCAACCAAGCCACCCATGTCGCGTCCTTCAACATTGGACTGGATAACCACGCGACGTTGTACATCATCCCGACGAATTTGCGGTGGCCCAGTTTCAATATTAACCTTTGCAACATCACGTAGTTTTACCAATGCGCCAGAAGGTGCTTGTATAATAAGGTTGCGTATCGCTTCGATATTGTTTCGATATTTCTTGGCAAGGCGAACATATATGTCGTAACGTTCATTACCATTGATAACTTGCCCGGCTTCTCGGCCACCAATGGCTTCTGAAACCAAATCCATGACTTGGCTAACAGAAATACCGTAACGAGACAAAACATCACGATCAGGTCGAATAGCCAGTTGTGCTTCGCCACCAATTTGTTCCATGGCAACACCACGGGTTCCTTTTACTTTTTTAACTAATGATTCTATTTCGGCTCCTTTTTTAGCAAGTATTTTTAAATTTGAACCAAATAGTTTAATCGCCAGTTGTGCGCGCACACCTGATAATAATTCATCCACACGTGTTGCAATCGGTTGAGAGAAAGAGAAAAGTAAACCGGGGTATTGACTCATTTTCTTTTCCATTAATTTCTGTAACTCAATTCGATTAGAGGCACTGGTCCATTCAGAAACAGGTTTTAAACCTACAAAAATTTCTACATTGGATACGGCTTCCGGATCACCACCAATTTCAGGTCGACCAATACGACTGGTTGCATAAGTGACTTCCGGAAAGGTAAGCAAAGCGGCTTCCAGTTTGCCGGCAATTTTAAGCGCCGTTTTTAAACTGGCCGAAGGTGCCAGAGTGGTGCGGACGTTGATTGTGCCTTCCTCAAGTTCTGGTACAAATTCTGTTCCTAAAAATGGAACTAAAACAAGTGAGAAGGCAAATAAAGCAACCGCAATTATAATCACTTTTTTACGTTGTTGGAGTGCTAAGGGTAATATCTTCCTATAGTAGCGATTTAAAGCTGGCATGATATAACCATCTTTATGTTCCACTCCGCGTGTAAATAAATAGGTTGCTAATGCCGGAACAACTGCCAAGGCAACGAATAATGATGCAACCATTGCCAATACAATGGATATCGCCATCGGTTGAAATAACTTTCCTTCAACGCCTTCCAGACTGAATAAAGGTGCAAACACAATAATAATAATGAGTACTGCAAAAAATACCGGACGAGCTACTTCGCGTGCGGCTTCTTGAATACGTAAAGCGATTCCATGTGTATCATTTTTTGTGTCATAAGGGTCTGGATCATTAGTGGCAATAATATGGTTTTCTCCATCCTGCTTATCGGCCTCTGTTAAATGGCTATAAATATGTTCCATCATAACAACAGAGCCATCAATCATCATTCCTATGGCAATGGCGAGTCCACCCAGTGACATTAAATTAGCAGAAATACCCCAAAAAGCCATCGCCATTAAAGCGAGTCCAATAGAAATAGGGACCGAAAGTAAAACAAGAAAAGTAGCTCGTACGTTTACTAAAAATAACATAAGTACAATCACAATTAATACGAATGCTTCTAGCAACGCTTTCGTTACGGTGGATACAGCTTGATCAACTAAATCGGACTGATCATAAAATGGTTCTAGTCTTACCCCATCGGGTAACGCCGCTTGTATTGCAACTATTCTTGCTTTAATACCGTCAATCGTTGACTTAGTGTTAGCACCTAAACGTTTTAATACAACACCTGCAACAACTTCTCCTAATGCAACGGGTTTACCATTTTTATCTCGTCGTGTAAGGCTAACGGCACCTTGGCGTGTTTCCGGGCCAAAGGCAACTTTTGCAACGTCCTTAACACGAATAACAGTACCCTTGATTGTTTTTAACGGAATGTTGCTAATATCACGTAAACCTTCCTTACCACTACGCACCCAGCCAACGCCACGGACAACGAGTTGTTCTTCACCTCGATCCATATACCAGCCACCTGAATTACGATTGTTGTCTTCAACAGCCTTGGCAACATCATCACCGGTTAAGCCATAGGCGAGAAGGCGTTTAGGATTTAACTGCACCTGATATTGTCGTACTTCACCACCAAAAGATAAAACTTCGGTGACACCACCAACAGGCATTAATAATAATTTCACAATCCAGTCATTAAAGCTGCGTAATGTAATGATGTCATATTTTTCCGGATCATCTGCGCGCAAAATATACTGAAATACTTGCCCTAAACCGGATGAGTTCGGACCAATACCGGGGGTGCCAATACCTTTAGGGATTTGTTCGCGTGCTGCTTGTAACCGTTCGAAGACTAGCTGACGTGCAAAATAAATATCAGTACCTTCTTTAAAAACAACGGTGATCACAGATAAACCTGTTTTTGATATTGAGCGTACTTCTTCAACATCAGGTAAAGCATACATAACCGCCTCGATAGGGAAGGTGATCAGTTGCTCTACTTCTTCTGCCGCAAGGCCTTGAGCTTCGGTATTAATTTGAACCTGCACATTGGTTACATCAGGAAAAGCATCTAGATTAAGTTTGGGTAAAATTAATATGGCACCCACAATGGAAGCTAATAAAGCCAGCACTACTAACAGTCGGTTGCGTACCGACCAATCGATAATATTATTTAACATGGTTGCGTTACCCTTTAATGGTTATGCACAGAAAAGCCGCTTTTAGCCAGTTCAGACTGAACAGAAAACGCACCTTGTGTTACAACACGTACGCCAGCCTTAATGCCGGAAATAATCGCCTGTCCATTATGAACCTGGTCTACTTTTATTTCGATAGCTTTAAATTTACCGGCTTCGTCTTGTTCAACAAATATTTGCCAGTCGCCATCAGGGCTACGTAATACGGCTGCTTCGGGTAATGAAAATCCTTTTCGTGTGTCGGTAGTATTGATTTTGACACTCACAAACATGCCCGAGTGCAATAAATCATCTTTATTATTGACTTCGATACGAACAGCCGATGTTCGTGTTGTTTCATCGAGAGAGTGGTGAAGTTGAATAACTTTTGCCGGTATTGTTTTACCGTTAAAAGATATTTCTGTATCATTGCCAACTTTCACCTTGCTTGCATTAGCCGGTGTTACGCGTGCTTCTACCCACATTGTTGATTCGTCTGCAATAACCATAAGTTCATAGCCGGCTTCAACACGTTGGCCTACTGTGAACACATCATGTAATACTCTACCTGCCTGATTAGCAATAAGTTTAAAAGAACCATCTGCGAGTCTTTTACCTGCTAATAAAGCCGAAATTTCACTTTTTGTCATTCCGTATGCCTTTACACTGGCCAGTGATTTTTCATAATTTACTTTTGCAGTAATAAAACGACGTTGAGACACCACTTTTTTACCTAATCGAACAACTCGTTTCCATTCTTTATCTGCAAGCAGGAGTTGACCCTGTGCATCTGCCATTTCAACACTTGATAGTGTTACCAGAGCTTGTCCAACCTTAACGAGGTCACCGAGTACAGCATGTCGAGCGATAACCTGTGCGGCAATACGAGGGGTTACTTTTATTGTTTTATAAGCATTTAATTTTACTTCACCGGGAGCATCGATACTAATGGCAATATTTTTCAGATTTAATGTTTCAACCTTAATATCTGCCATTTTCATTTGGGTGGGGGTTAATTTAACAATGCCGGAATTATTGTGTTCAGGGTTTTCGTTCTCTGATTCGTTATGAGTTGATTTATCAGCATGGCTGTCAGTGGTTGCATGAGATACTTCACTTTTTTCATTGCTGGCATTATTTTCCTGACCGCAGCCGGTTATTAAAAATAATGTAATTACGATAAAGGTTACTAATTTTTTCATTTTATTTATCACCTAATAAATTTATTTTTAGCCATGATTCAATACGTGCGGTTTGTTCTAACCACTCAAACCAACTTTCCCATAAAGTGATTTGTAAATTTAAACCGGCTGATTGTGTGTCCAAATTTTGTTTGATTTGCACCAGATAATCGGCAGTGCTTAAATCTCCAGTTACCCATAATTTCTTAAGAATAATGAACTGTTGTTTAACACTAACTTTCCCATTCGTTCTCCATTGTTGCCATGCTTTTTGGGTTAACTGATATTTTTTTGTTGCGGTGACAATATCACGCTTTAAATTACGAAAGGTCTGTTGCGCAAGCTGTTCATTTTTCAAATAATCATGTTGTGCTGCCTGAATTTCAGCTTTATATGTATTTCTGATATTTAATGGGAATGAAATCGTTAAACCAACTAGAGAGATTTTATCTTCTTTTCCGCCACGAATACCAATAGTGGGGTTGGCACTTGTTTCACTTTTTCTCAAGGCTATATTCGCTTTGCTTGCTTTTACTCTTGCACGGACTATTTTCATTTGAGGCAGTGTGAGTGCAAAGTTTGTCATGTCTTGGGGTAAATTAATTGTGGGGA